>Ga0233425_10000630_pt1 | contig 89086 bp, 85 predicted proteins | sample Watercolumn_Towu_2_FD_181712 | JGI IMG/M metagenome (GOLD analysis project Ga0233425, IMG submission 181712) | Freshwater microbial communities from Lake Towuti, South Sulawesi, Indonesia - Watercolumn_Towuti2014_140_MG | ecosystem: Environmental > Aquatic > Freshwater > Lake | place... | reverse complement strand
GACTGGCCAGCCGGAAAAGCCGGTGAAGGTTCCGGTGCTCGCCAAGTAGTCCCGTTCTCGCGCAACGCGAGCATTGTAGTCAGTATGTCCAGTTTTTGTGGGCAGTGACTCGATGAGGGGCGAAAAATCCCCAAAAGGGTCCCCGAGTCCGCAAGACTCGGGGTACCTGCTTAGTAAGCAAATAAATTTGTTTATTGAGCCGATTAAAAAATCTCGACTGCATCGGGATTTTTTATTTTTCAATTTTATTTTGACAAATATTGTTTTTTATGGTTTTATAATTATCTGTTTTTGTTCTTTATAATATTTCTTTTTGGCACGGTTATTTTAAATTTAAAAATTGAATTTATAATCATCGTGCCAAAAAAGTGTGAGTGAGACAGTCTGGAAAGGCCAGCTGTCGAATCTAAGGGTACGAATTCAGGAGTATATCAAAATGCAAAGGCAACGTGGAACTTCATCTCATGATCCGCGCACTACCGCGCCCTACGGCCTGGATGGTTCGAAAGATCAGGAGATCATCGACCTCACCGAAGTCCGTCGACGTCTGCAGGCGCAAAAGGAACCGACTGCCCAGGATTTCCTGGACGCTCTCGCTTTGCACGGGGTGCATGCTGAATCGATGGAAAGGCGAGTTGGCCAAGTGGAGCGCGACCTCATCGCCATGGATCGGCACTTCGGTGCCAACGTGGCCGAAGTCGTGAAGCCGCTCATCACCAAGGCGCTCAACGAGGCGCGGTACTGGCGTCATCTGGCTCTGCTCGCCTTCGGTGTACTCGTGGTGGGTGTCTTCGCGGTCGCGGCGATCTTCATGGCCTCTTCGACTCGGACTGACCTCCGCAGTCTTCGCCATGATCTGTCCGCCAAGGCCAACCAGTCCCAGGTGGAAGCGATCAGTCGCGAGCTCGAGACCAAGGCCGACAAGGCCGAGGTCAGTAAGCGCCTGCTCGCTGTGGAACTCAAGGCTGACAAGTCGGTGGTCGAACAGCTCGCTCGCGAACTGCAAGATGCCGACAAGGATCAAGGTGAACGGGTCAACGATCTGGCGACCACCCTGCTGTCCAAGGCCGACAAGGCCGAGGTCGGCAAGATCGCCAGCCGCTTGCGCGCCACTCGCTACAAGCTCGATCGGCTCGAACGTCGCTTCCAGGACACTCAGGATGCAATCAAAGGTCAGCCGGACAGCCTGACCGTGCCCGATTCGAGTCACCTCCTCAAACCCCACACCATGTAGTGTCTGGCACCCGCCAGATCGTAGTTTAGTCCTAGTTCTTGAGGATAAAAGCTCGAAAAACACTACCAAAATCCCCACAAGGGTGCCAAACAATTTCGGTTGTCTGGCATGCCGCTGAGTAAATAATTATTTGTTTATTGAGCCGATTAAAAAACCCGATTTCGTCGGGATTTTTTAATTGATAGAATTTGAGCGGGTTATGAGGCCGGGGCCTCATCCTTTTGGCCTCGCGGACAAAAAAAGTGAAAATCTATCAATTAAAAAATTAGCCTCAGATTATTTACCAGTGATTAAGCATGCTATCGGTCCGGTAAATTTCCAGTTTTGTTTTAGAGCTTGTTCTAATCCGACTATGGCCAAAGCGCTATTGGGAGAGAGTTTTATTTTTTCAGTTTTGTAAACTAATTTTATCGCGGTCTGTATTTCTCTATTGGAAGCTATCCAGCCAAAACCGCCACTCTCTTTTATCTTGGTTATGACCATACCTTTGCGATGGGCGATATTGTCGACAATGGCGCTGGCGATAGATTTGACTGACTTATTATTATCATCATGAATTGGTAAAAAATAGTCGGCGATAGGGTGACAAGCGGTAGTTTGGACAATATGAATTTGAGGATTTAATTTTATTTTTTTGAAACTGTCATATAATCCTTGGGCGGTCGTGCCACTGCTGGTGGGAATAAAAATCGCCGATAGATTTTTTATTTTACTCAATTCGACAGCGAGAGATGCGTATCCGCGCAGAGCAAGGTCATCGGTCGATTGGCGCAATATTTTGGCTATTTTAGATTTATCCATTTGGAAGGCGGCTTGTTTGGGATTTTTGGTTTTGGTAATGATTATATTTTTTGATGACAATTTTTTCAGAGCGCTGAGTTTATTTAAATTTATCTTTTCACCTACAAAAATTTGCAGTGAAATTTTATTTTTTATTTTTTGATTGTGTTTTTGGATATATAAACCAGCGGCCAAAGCAGCATTGCCGGATGAAGATATGACAAAATTGCGCAACCCTTGTTTGACATAGATATCGATCATTAGCGGTAGAGAACGGCCTTTGTGAGATTTCAAAGGGTGCAGATCTTCGCGTTTGAAATATAGCGGCACTTTTAAGCCTAATGTTTTAGCTAATTTTTTGTGGCTGGTTTGGGGGGTAATCATAGGGGCTTGCCAAAGTGGATTTTTTTTGTTATACTTAGGTACGTTTATTAATGATATCTATATGCTTTTAATTTGTCCTGAATGTAAAAATCCCGTTGATCTAACCTCTTATCCGGATTTGGATGCCGGTCATGTGCTGGAGTGTGAGATGTGCGGCATTACCTTGGAGGTCACTTCTATCGATGATGATAAAGTCAAAGCGGAAGTGGTCGATGAGGGGAAATAAACAGTGTGTAAAGCTCCGATTATATCGGGGCTTTTTTAATCAGCTAAAAAATTAATTATTAATTTAATAATTATATCTTTTTGTTTAGGATTACTCTCCGCTACCAGTAAAGCTATGGCCACCAGAGTATTGTCATTAATTTTTCTTTCTCCATTCTTTTTAAATAAATGTTGCTGACGAGCGAGAAAAATGATAAACAAAAAAGAGGCGATGCGTTTATTGCCATCACTGAATGGATGATCTTTGATGATAAAATAAAGTAGGTGTGCGGCCCTTTCCTCGATACTGGGGTAAAGATCTTTACCAGAGAAGGATTGATGGATATTTCCAATAATACCAGCTAGAGATGATTCTCGTTCATGACCAAATAATTTGGTAGCTTCTTTTTTAGTAATAAGATCATTTTTTAATTCCAAAATAAATGATTTTATTTCGTCGTAAGTAAAAATTATTTTAGATTTTTTAGTTTTAGCTGGTATAAATAATTTTTCTTGATCGTATTTTTGCAATAATATCCAAGAATTGGCATAATCGGTTATTACTCGCAATATGCCATCCGATTCTTTGCTGCTTAATTGTCGTGTATCAATGGTTTTTTTTATTAAAGAGACGGCTTGTTCAAAATCACTGAGTTGCCTGCCTTTTATTTCTAATAAGCGTTTTTGGTTGAAAGTGTAACCGTTTAAAATATGGTTGCGCAGTATGCTAGTCGCCCAGATACGAAATTCAGTAGCTCGTTTGGAATTGACGCGATAGCCAACAGAAATTATTGCGTCTAGATTATAAAACATTGTTTTGTATATTTTATTGTCTGTTGCAGTATGTTCCAAAATGGAATATACTGTTTTTTTTGCTAATTCTTGAGAGTTAAATATGTTATTAAGGTGCTTTGTAATAGCTGGTCTTTTTGTACCAAAAAGTTTGGCCATCTGTTCTTGAGAAAGCCAAATTGTTTCTTCTTTTACTTCTGCCTCCAATACAATATTGCCAGTTTTATTTTTATAAATAACTACGTCCATATTGCTATTTCCCTCCAACATATAATTTTTATTTAAAAATAAAATTTTTAAAATCATCGAGTTTATTTTCCAGCTTTAATTTTGCTATCCTTAGAACTAGATCACTACCCCAGAAATTTTCCAACAAAACAATATCAATGAAATCGTCGAAATTTACTTCGATAAGTTCGATTTTTTCTCCGCCGTCTAATTTTTGCGGGGCAATTTTTTGACAATTACGTGCCGCAAAATAATAGATATCCCAATCCATTTTGTGAATGGGAGAAAAAATACCATAGTTTTCCCAATCGTCGCTGGCTAATCCGGATTCCTCTAATAATTCTCGTTTGGCGCCGGTAAGTGGATCTTCGTTTGGTTCTTGTCGGCCGCCTAATAGAGTAAAATCCATACTTTTGGTGGGCTGTTCCTCTTTGGCTAAAATTATTTTATTACCAAGAGTTGGAATAATTTGTAAAGTATTTGGTCGTTTGAGCATTTCAAAAGTAGCCAAAGAGCCATCAAACATTTTTTGCGGCCATTGATAAACATCAAAGATTTCTCCCTTAAAAACTTTTTTTGCCTGTGGTGGAAGCTTCATATTTTTTTATTAGTTCATCTATCATTCCCCTAAAGCTATGACTACCCATAAAAATTATAGCGTCATCGGCTTGGGTTTGTTTTTTTAAATAGTCGACTAATTCCTCATCCTGATCAAAATATCTGACATTAGGGTGGGTTTTGGCAATAAGTTCAGATAATTCCTTGCCTTCTATACTGCCTGGCGTTTTGATTTTGGTCAAACGCGGGATGATTACTTCATCGGCATTAGCAAAACGATGATCATAGTCTGCAAAAGATTCAGTCTGACGATTGCCGGTGTTTGGTTCAAATACGGCGTAAATTTTACCACGATAAATATTTTTTAAGGTAGTAAGTACGGCTTGTGCTTTGGCAGGAGAATGAGCAATATCATCATACACATCAGCTCCAAGTACGGTTTGTCCGCGTTTGTCTAGTCGGCGCTTTATTCCTTGGAATTTTTTTATAGCTTCAATGATACGTTTTGGTTCCACACCTAATTCTTTGGCCATGATAAAAACTCCACAAATATTTTTGGCCGTAAAATCTCCTAGCATTGGTGAGGATATGTTGTAGGCCTCGCCAAAATTTTCAATGGTAAATTCGATGCCATTTTTGGATTGAACAATATCTTCATAAATATAATTACTTTTTTCGTGGCCATAGGTGACTACTGGCGCATTGGCCAAAGTAAGTATTTTTTTAATATTCTCATCATCAATACAGGCTACTATTAGACCTTTGGTTGGCACTGAAGATACTAATTTTTTAAAGGCTTCCAGATATGATTCTTGCGTAGGGTAAACATCGGCATGATCCCATTTGATACCGGTGAGCAGTAGGTGGGTGGGGTGATAAGAGAAAAATTTGGCGCGCAAATCATCGCGACTGGTTTTGTATTCATCGCCTTCAATGACACTATAATCACCACCCAGATCGTCGGCGCTTAGTGATAGCGAATTGGAAATGCCGCCAAACATATAGGCTGGATCCAAGTTGGCCTCTTTTAAAACAAAAGCCAGCATGGCTGTGGTCGTGGTTTTGCCAAAAGTGCCAGCACAGACGATAGAATTTTGTTTTATCAGGTTTTGAGCAATTAATTCCGGATAAGAAAGATGAGGAATATTATTTTCCAATACGTGTTTTAATTCCGGATTTTCATTGCCAGCTACATTTCCTATTATTACCAAATCCGGTTTGCCCATTTTCTCTACATGCCAACCCGGGTAGTAAGAAATTTTATGATCGTTTAGATGGGTAGAAACAGGAGGATAAAATCCAACATCACTACCCGTGACTCTCCAGCCCTTTTTCTGCCACAAAATCGCCAAGGCACTCATTCCGACACCGCAGATGCCAATAAAATGTATATGTTTTTTGTCCATATTTTATTTTTGAATCGCACTTCTGCAATGTTTTTTGTATATAAATACCAATATCATTATCGGTATTACTATTATAATTAAATATAATAAATATTTAATATAAAATGGAAAAACCGAAGCTATAAAAAATGGCAGTGTTAATATGTACGATATGTATTTAGCTAAAATGACTGTTGCTGTTGGGCCATTTGGTGCAGTTCTGCCGGTATTAATATAATTTTGATTAATTTTTTGTTGTATTGATAATGAATTTAAAAATGAAAACAAAAATCCAATAATCAAAAATATTAATAATATCTTTATGACAGATTTAAATGTGGCTTTTAATGCAATCTTATTTAACATATTATTTTATTTCCTGTTTTAATCTGTCCAAATCCGCGTTCCAATTTTTACCATCAAACCACTCTAAGCCTTCAAACTGTAATTTGTAGGTATCGGTCGGACGAGAAGCTGAACCAAGGTAAATATATTTTTTATTATTTTCTTTGGCCCAAACTATTGCTTTGGTCATCATGCCTAGGCCAAGACTTTTGAGGTTGGTATTTAAATCGTAAAATGGATAACAATAATGTAATAGATCTTTGTTTTCAAAACAAATCACATAACCTAAAGCTTTATTGTCGTCTTTGGTTTTGTATATAAAAAGTTTATTGAAGTTGCTGTGTTCCGGTTCGGTGATCAGTTCTTTTATTTTGCCGGCAGAAAAAGTTTTTTCACCAAATTTGGTGGTATAAAAATCTTTGCCGAGTTTATGTATTTTCCAAGTATATTCTAGGTAGGGGATATCAGCAATTTCTAAATTTATATTTTCTACCTGTTTCAAAATTCGGCGATTTTCACTGCTTAGATTAAATTTGGATAAATCAATTCGTAAACTCCTGGTTTGATACATGTCACCTTTGCAAACGCGGGTAAACAAAAAACCCTGATCATATAGAAAAGTAGTATTTTTATCGGAGAAATCGGTAGTATTTTTCTGTTGCCATGATAAGTACATAGATGATTTTTTGATAGTATATATTTTAGTGCACACTATCAAAATATTTTTATTTATATATTGCCATCCAAATACCCACTACGACCATCAGAGCATGAATAATCCAAAAACGCATCACAATTTTTTCTTCACTCCAACCTTTGAATTCCAAATGATGGTGAAGCGGTGCCATTTTGAATAGTCGGCGGCCAAATAAACGGCGAGAAATTACTTGTAAAATCACGGCGAAAGTTTCCAGATAAAAAATAAAACCAAAAATTGGTATAAATAAAGTTTTGTCGATAGCAATCATGTTGATAGCTAAAAGAGCGCCCAGCCCCAGTGAGCCCACATCGCCCATCTGAAATCTAGCCGGTTTAATATTAAAATAAGTATAAGCCAAAAGAGCGCCGGCGACGGTGGCATTTAGAGGGGTAAAGGCAATTCGACCTTCTATCCAACTTATAATTGTTAAACCAACAAAAGTGATTAGCAATGATCCGCCCGCCAAACCATCCAAACCGTCAGCAATGTTGACGGCGTTAGCCGTGAACATTACGAAGAAAATTATGACTGGTACGATCCAAATTCCGGCGTTGATACGGCCGTCAAAGGGAATACTAAGTGAATGCCAATGAGGATCAAGTTTGGTATAAACCCACCAGGCAGCGACGGCACCGGCTAAAAATTGAAAAATTAATTTTTCATGTACTTGAATGCCGCGTCCCGGGTGAGAGCCGAGCATGTGGGCTAAATGTTTAAAAAACTCCCAGGGCAAAATAATAATATACCACAAACGCGCATACCAATGGCGGTGGACTTTGATGAGGATCCAGGTCTGTTTCAAAGTACGAATACGGCGTTTGGCCCCAAAAATATTGAGGACATCATCGGCCGCTCCTAATAGAGCCGCAATACTCATTACTCCCATCGGTACATAGGTGTATTTACGATTCCAGTTGAAAATTAGAGTAATGGCCGTAACCACCATTATTACCAATAATCCTCCCATAATCGGCGTACCAACCTTTACTTGGCGATCGCCATAGAGGGTAAAATCAAAGTCCGATCGGCGAGTGATTTTGAATTTATATAGTATTTTAGTAAAAATCGGCGCCAATAAAAAAGAGGCGACGCAGGCGCCAATAAAGAAAATCAATGAATTTTGTAACAGCTCCATTTGCATGGTCTAATTTTAGCCTAAAATAGGTAAAAAATCAAGATAATATAATTATGCCAGCCATTCTTTGGTTTGACGAACCAAAAGATTTTCTGCTTCTAGTGGTTTGGCCATAACTTCTTTGACTATTTTTTCCATACGTAATCCTTGTGAGCCTTTGATTAGTACCACATCACCACGATTTAATTTTTCTTGTAAAAATTTTCCAGCACTTGAACTGTCGGCAAAAGAAGCGATTTGATTGTCATTCAATCCAGCTTCACGCGCGGCGCGGGCCGTGTGTTTGCTAGCTTCGCCAACAGTGATGAGAAAATCAATCCCCAATTCAGCCACTTTGAATCCAATTTCGCGATGGGCATCTTCGGTCTCCGGTCCCAGCTCCAGCATGTCGGCTAGAACCGCAATTTTTTTGCTATCTTTGTGATTATCTATTTTTGATAAGGTCAAAAGCGCAGATTTGGCTGCTTCCGGGCTGGAATTATAAGTATCATCAATTAGTAGAGTATTTTTTATGCCGTCAATAATCCGCATATGTCCTGGTAGTGGTTCGAATTCTCTTAACGCTTGAATTGAATCCAACAAATTAACACCAAAAATATGTCCAACAGCCAAAGCGGCTAGAGCCGAAGGAATCACATGTTCAGCGATTGCGTCCGGTAAAAATACCGGTACGATATTTCCTTTAAAATTTAATTTAAAATTCAGACCAATTGGCCAATTGGTTTCTTCAGAAATGATGATATTGATATCAGTGGCTCTAAAGTCCGCACCGTCTTTGAAGCCATATGTGACAATTTCGGCTTTGGTGGTATTGGCGTTTTGCATTACCAATTCATTATCAAAATTTAACACCGCAAAACCGTCTCTTTGCAAATGGGAAATAATTACTCGTTTTTCCTGGGCGATTTTTTTTATTGTTTTGAAAGCTTCAGTATGAGCATGGGAAATATAAGTCAACACACCCACTTTACAAGGGGCGATATCTACCAGATAGGGAATATCGCCGGGTTTGTCGGCGCCCATTTCTAATACCAAAATTTCCGGATAATTTTTGTCGCGGATAAAAAGTAAATTCTTGGCTTTGAGAAATACTTTTATCCAGCCAAAGATAGAGCGGCCAGGGGTTTTGTCGATGCCGATTATGGTCAATGGCACACCCACTTCATTATTGTAGTTTTTTTGACTTTTGCGGATATTAAATTTTGTTTCCAATATTTTAGCAATCGCTTCTTTGGTTGAGCTTTTGCCGATTGATCCAGTAATACCAATCACATCCGGTCGATATTTACGAATTATTTTTTTGGAAAAATATTTTAAAAGTGAATGTAAAATAGTTTTTAACATAGATAGTAATTAGTATGACTTAACGATCATTTTGAACCATATAATATTGCAATGCAAATTTCATTAAATCGCGGAAAACGAATAAGGAAGTTTGTTCTGCCCATTTGCGTTGTGGCTCTTCGTATTTTACCACCAAAACAAATTGCGGGTTAGTGGCTGGTGCAAAACCGGCAAAAGTATGATTGGTGCGATCGTCACTATATTTGCCATTTTCAGCGATTTGCGCTGTACCGGTTTTTCCAGCAACATAGTAACCTGGTATTTTTGCTAATTTGTAATGATTTTCTACTACCGATGTCAACATACCACTGACTAGTTTGGCACTGCGGGCAGAGATGACTGTCTCGTTTTTTGTCGGCTCAGTGATCTCTTTTTTTCCATTGGGGTATCTGGTTTCGGCCACAATAAATGGTTTAGGTAGTATGCCTTGGTTGGCAATAACACTGTAAGCTGTAGCAATTTGCAAAGGTGTAACAGTCAAACCTTGACCAAACGAACCAACCGCTCCAAATATTTCACCTTTTCTTTCCAAAGAAGAAATATCCCCGGCTGCTTCTGGCCCAAGTTCAATCCCGGTTTTTTCACCAAAGCCATATTTTTTCGCATATTCAAAAAATCGTTCACGGCCGATTTTTTCTTCCACAAAAATCATGCCGGTATTGATGGAATTTTCTAATACTTGGGTCATGGTTTGAGTACCGTAACATTTATTTTGCGCATTGTGAATGGTGAATTTATTAATAGTGCGCGCGCACGGATCAACAAAGGTAGTGTTGGGCGAAACTAGCCCCAAATCGATGCCGGCGGACATTGTGATAGGTTTGAAAACCGATCCGGGTTCATAAGGGGTAAAAATGGTATTGTTGCTAAAAGATCGTAAATCTTTGATTTCGGAATATTTATTGGGATTAAAATCCGGCAAACTGCACATGGCCAACACGGCTCCAGTTTTTGGGTTCATCATTACTAATGAAGCACTCTTGGCTTGATATTCTTTTAAGCCTTTTTGTAATAATTCACAAGCTTTGAATTCTAAAGTGCGATCAATAGTGAGTAATAAGTCTGCTCCGTTTTGAGCGTTCTTTTGCGAATGCATAGCCATAGTAATCCAGCTGCCTAGCGCTCCACGTTCACCTAGGACAAAGCCTTTTTTGCCGGTTAAAATTTTATTCCAATACCCTTCAATCCCGTAACTGCCAATTTGTTCAGTACCATCATCATTTAAACGGCAGAATCCCAAAATTGAAGCGCCGGTGTTTTCTTCCGGATAATAACGATATTCTTGAGCAGTATAATATATACCTGGTAATTTTTCTGATTTTAATTTTTCAATAGTATTCTCGTCAATTTTTTTGGCTATTGGTTCATACAGATCATTGGATTTCGAAAGTTTTTGTAATAATAAATCCCAATCGGTTGTTGGTAAAGATAAAATTTGTATTAATTTTTCCGTGGTACTGGCTATATTTTCCGGTTTAATTTCTTTGGGAACGCCATAGACCAAGAAATAACGGCGGTTGATAGCGGCCGGATATTCTTTTTTTGTCCGGGCATCTTGAAAATATATTGATCCGCGCTTGGGGTGAAGCTGAGCATAAATTTCATGAGAAGATAAAGCAAAAGTGCGATAATAGTCAGTTTGAATTATCTGCAAAACAAAAAGTTTACCTATAATTATCAAGGTGATGATTATAAAAGCGATAGCCACCATTCGCAGGCGTTTTTCATTATAATTTTTATCTTTCATTTTTAAATATTTTTTAGCAATTTTTTAAGCTCTGTATCGGCTTTATTTTTTTTCCAAACTATATTATAGATGGCCCGGGCAAGTGGTGTTTTTATTTTATATTTTTTAGATAAAGCGACGGCTAGTTTGCAAGCGTTAATGCCTTCGACCACTTGTCCGACTGCTTGAGCGGCGGATTCTTTATTGTTGTATTTTGGCAATAATTCTCCAAAGCGGCGGTTGCGCGAATGCGGCGATAGAGCTGTGCCCACCAAATCTCCTAAACCGGATAAATCAAAGGCGGTGGTTGCTTGGCCGCTCATTTTTTTCACAAGATCAGCAATTTCTTGTAAAGCCAAAACCACAATAGCCGATTTGGTATTCATCGTCCAGCCATAATGATCGCAGATTCCCAGAGCAATAGCGTAAATATTTTTTAGTGATCCGCCTATTTCCAAACCAATCATATCAGCGGTTTCTTTCAATCGCAGATTATCGTTGGTTAGAACTTTTTTTACTAGAGCGATGGCAACTTTATTTTTGGAAGCAATGTTCATAGCTGTAAATCCACCCTGGACCATTTCGATCGCAATTGCTGGACCGGAAATGGAAGTTACCAGAGCGCGAGAATGTGGTGGTAATTTTTTTTGCATGATGTCAGTGACAATGCTCAGTGTCTCTTCTTCTAGACCTTTGGAAACATCCACACAAATGGTTTGGGAGGAAATAAAAGGCAGAGAACATTGTATGATGGCGTCAATACAATTGCTAGGTAAGACAAAAAATATTATTTTACTACCCGTCACTGCTTTTTGCAGATTTTTTTCTGCACTAATTTTTGGAGATAGTTTTATTCCCGGTAAATATTTTTTATTTTCATGAAAAATACTGATTTGATCAAGCGGTGCCTGATCACCTTCGTAATTCCAGATTTTTACTTGGTAACCATTGTTAGCTACAACCTGGGCGATAGCTGTCCCCATATTGCCCGCGCCCAACACTGCCACTGTAATATTTTTTTTCATATTTATTATTGATTTTTATTGGCTAACTGTCCGCATGCCGCCGCGATATCCAAACCTTGTGAGCGGCGAATGGTGCAGACAATTCCTTTAGAATTTAATTTTTGTTGCCAGTGTTTTATGGTTTCCATGTCAGTGCCGCCAAACGCATCTTTGGAAGCCCCGGGGTTGTAGGGAATAAGATTGACGCGTACTGACCCCATTTTTAAAGCTAATTTAGAAAGGGCTTCGAGATTTTTGGGAGTGTCGTTGACGTTTTTGAGCATGATATATTCAATACCGATAAAATGCGTGCGGCTAGGAAAAGCTTGGTGATAGCGGCGTGACCAATCTACTAAAAAATCCAAAAAATTGGAGCGGTTGGACGGCATGATGGCCGTGCGATTTTCATTAATGGCACTATGCAGAGATAGAGCAAAACGAATTGGTGGAAAATTTTTATCATCTACCATTTTGTTCATGGTTGGCTCTAGGCCGACAGTGGAAACTGTGATTTTGCGCGGTCCAAGTTTAGCGCCTTTGATCAAAATGTTTAGCGCCAATTTGACATTTTCATAATTTAATAGTGGCTCTCCTTGCCCCATGAAGACAACATTATCCACATCACCGGTCTGGTCTTGCCAAAGGATTTGTTTCCAGTAGCGAATCTGGTCAATAATTTCGCGGTAGGTGAGATTACGTGTAAAACCCATTTTGCCGGTAGCACAAAAAGTGCAGGCCATCGGACAGCCGACTTGTGATGACACACAAATAGTGTAGCGCGGTTTGTCGCTAGGAGCTTGTTTTTTGTTGGCCCGCGGCATCAAAACTGTTTCTACAATTTTTCCGTCGCTTAATTCCAGTAGTGCCTTGCGCGTGCCGTCAATTTTGCTGGTTTGCAAGATTTTTTCTTTTACAGTGAGCCACGGTTCGTCTTTTAATTGAGCGCGTAAATCTTTGGATAAGGTAGTAATCTCATCAAAAGAATGGATGTTTTTATCAAACCAAGCCAAATAAATTTGTTGGCGTCTAAAGGCCGGTTCATTTTGGATTATTTCTTCTAAAGACATAGTTTATTTATTTTTTAATTTTTTGGTCAACAGAGTGATCAGACCCATTACTGCCAACGGCAAGGTGCATAATATGACTATCTGAGATAGATTTAAGGCTTCTAAATGGAAAATACGATGTAATGTCGGCAGATAGATAATCAGCGCTAAAATAAAAATAGTGATGATAGAAATGGCCAAGAGTAAAAAATTACTTTTTATTTGATCCCATTCACGAGTGATTAGTATCAAAAAAGTTTGTGAAATTACCAATGAAGCAAAAGCCATAGTGCGCCCTATTTCCATTTGTCCTAAATTGATAGCGTAATAGTAGTATAATCCAAATGAAATTGATAGTATGGCTATTCCTTGGATTAAAATTTTGCCGACCAATTTGAGATTGATCAAAGGTTCATCACATGGTCTTGGTTTTTCCAACATTAAGTTTTGTCTGGCTTTTTCTCTTTCAAAGCCGAGCACCGCCACCGGATCACAAATTAATTCAATAAAAATTATATTGATAGGAAAAAAGACCATGGGCTGGCCAAATAAAAGCGGCAATACGGCCAGGCCAACGATTGGTAAGTGGAACGAAAATAAGAACACAAAGGCTTGGCGAAGATTGTCGTAAATTCTTCGCCCTTCTCTGATGGCATTTACAATAGTGGAAAAATTATCATCAAGCAAGACTATGCCGGAAGCGGCTCTGGCTACCTCGGTACCTTTTTGACCCATCGCGATGCCGATATTGGATTTTTTTAAGGCGGGGGCGTCGTTGACACCGTCACCGGTCATAGCGACAATTTCTCCTAAATTTTGTAAGGCTTGCACAATGACAAATTTTTGTTCTGGTTTTACGCGGGTGAAGATATCGTGACGGCGGACGATTTCTTTGATCGCATCATCTGACAAACCTTCCAGATCTGACCCAACGATGATTTGTTCGTTGTGTTTTAGCCCAATATTTTCTGCAATATTGTGAGCGGTTAGTTTGTTGTCCCCAGTGATCATGATTACTCTGATGCCAGCTTTTTGGCAGGTATCAATGGCTTCTTTTACTTCAGCACGGGGCGGATCGCTCATGGCTATAAGCCCGACAAATTCCAATTCTTTGACTGATATTTTTTTGTCTTCACTACAATCGCGTTTGGATACGGCGATAACTCTCTGCCCGTTACTGGCCATTTTTTCATACGCTTTTTCGGCTTTGTCTTTTTCGGTTTCAGTCAAGGAGCTATGTTTGATAATAAATTCCGGCGCGCCGGCGCTATATTGAATACATTCATTAACTTTATTTTGCCAGAGGTGATGAACCATTTTATTTTTTGATTCAAATGGTAAATCTTCAAGTAAAATATGTTCGTGGAAAAAGCCGGAAATGTCGATGCCGATTTGTGAAGCAAAATTTTGAATTTCAATTTCCATGGGATCAATCGCAATTTGTTCTAGCGATAATAAGGCAGTTTTGAGCAGCGGTAAAAATTCTTTTGGATTTTTTTTAATTTCTTTGGCACTATTAATTTTATTTTTAAAAAATATTTGTTCTAGTGACATTTTTCCTTCGGTTAAAGTGCCGGTTTTGTCGGTGCAAATCACAGTCGCTGAACCTAGAGTTTCGACCATAGCCATTTCACGAGTGAGGGCGTTTTGTTTGGTCATGCGCCATACCCCCATTATCAAAAACACACTAAAGACTATCGGAAATTCTTCTGGAATTAAAGACATGGCCAAAGCCAGAGCGCTCAGCAATCCTTGCGACCAGTTGTATTTGACGGCGATTAGTATTCCCACGGCGATAGAAATAATCATGGCCGCGATCGCTACATTTTTTACCAGCGCATGAATTTTTTTCTGCAGAGGCGTATCAATCGTTTCAATTTTTTCTAGTAAATTGCCTAGCTGTCCATAAGCAGTCTGTCCGCCAGTCGCAGTGACCACAAAGGTACCCTCGCCTTGTACTACCATAGTGCCTTGAAATAATTTGTTTTCGTCTTTGAGGTCAGAAGATTTTTCTATGGCGCTTTTTTGCGCCGCGATAGATTCACCGCTGAGCATCGATTCATCGATCAAGAGACCAAAAGAATTCAATAAAAAACCATCCGCTGGTACTTTGTCGCCGGCCGTAACATAAATTAAATCTTCCGGAACGATATATTTTGATTCCATTTTTATTGCCTGGCCATCACGAAACACTTCACAAAATTCTACCATCATTTTATCTAACTCCTTTATCGCTTGATCGGTGCGTTGTTGTTGAAAAAATTCGATTATTAATACCGGCACTATGGAAACCAACAATATAAAAGCCTCGGTTTTGTCACCAATAAAAAAATAAACTGTCGCCGATACTAACAATAGAAGTATCATTGGCTCCGAGATGATGTTCCAAAGGGTGTAAAGCCAATTTTTGCGTTTGGCCGCTGGACGGATATTATATCCGTATTTGACCAAGTCAGCTTGAGCTTGAGTCGAAGTTAAGCCCTGATATTTTTCATCCAAAAAAAGGATTTTTTTCAAAATCTCATCAGTCATAATTATGTGGGATTATTTATTTATTTTATCAAAAAAAAGCGCAGATTACAAGAACTAAAAGACACTCCCGTTTTTTAGATGGAGTGTCCCTATATTGGTCAAAATACTTGATTTGATTATTAATTATCGGTTAGAAATATTTTTTTATTAACTCTGTGATTTTTTCATCTACATCGTTCATAGTGAGCGGAGGAGTCTGATGTGATTTTTCAATTAATTCAACGATGGTTTTTAAGAGATGTTTGGCCCCGGGAATGATATGGTTATTTTTATCTTCAGCATAAGAAAAGCGCATATAGCCAGTGCCACCACTACCGAAGTCGCTGCCGGCCAAGCAAGCAATGCCCCGTTCATAAAGAAACCATTGTCTGAGATCTTTGTCGTTTTTGATTTTTAATTCATTTTGAACGTAAGGCAGATTTAGAACGGCTTCAAAATTTGGAAATAAATAAAAAGCCCCCTCGGCTTGATTGGTGTAAACGTATGGTTCAAGTAATTTCAAAGCCGCTGATAAAAATTGTCCTTTTTTTTCATATTCAGCAAAATCGGCCGCTAAAATTGGTTTGATTTTTTCGGCTACACTTTCATAATGAAAGCCATCTAGATCCACATCGCCAAAGATGGTGCCAGCCACAATCTGATTGAAACGACTGACACAACTCCATTTATTGACCGCAAATTGTCCAAAAATTTCTATTAGCCATTCTGGAGCGACTATAAATCCCAGCCGCCAGCCGGTCATCGCATAATTTTTGGAACAGCCGTTGAGATTGATGGTATAGTCAAGCATACCGGGAATAGAGAGTAAGCTGAAATGTTGGCGCCCGCCAAAAACTATCTGGTCATAAATATCATCAAATACCACCATGAAATGATATTTTTTAGCCAATTCAGCCACCGCCTCTAATGTGGCTTGTGGCATCATCATGCCGGTGGGGTTTTGAGGAGTATTTAAAAATAATAATTTTACATGCTCATTTTTATCTAAAATCTCTTTTAGATCGTCAACATTAAAATCCAGCGTTTTGTCTTTAGGATTTGATCGCGCGGTCCAGCTAAGACATTGTCCTTGAGTATAAAAATTGGCCAAAGATGCATAGATAGGATATCCGGGATTTTGAGCTATCACTTTGTCTCCTTTGCCGATTAAAGCTTGAATCGCCATTTCAATCGCTGGTTTGCCGCCAGGTTCCAACACCACATTTTCTTTCTTGATTTCTATGTTACGGGTTTTTGACCAATAGCGAGCAATATTGTCGCGCACTTGAGGATAACCCATGAAGTGACCGTATTTGGTTTGTTTATCTTTGAGAGCTTGAATACCCACTTCAATTATCGGATCAGGAGTTTTTGGACCGGTATCACCAATATGAAATTTATAAATCTTAGGAAATTTTTTGGAAGCTTCTACCGCAATGACTTCTGCTCCAAAAGCAAAAGAAGTTTCTGTTCCCAAAAATTCTATATCCGGGTTCATAGCAACTTTGGGTGATAATTCTGGATTAGAGAAAAATTTTTCAGATAATTTCATATTATTTGACAGCCTTTAATATTTTTTCTTTGATTTCATTTGGAGTCAAGTGAGCCACTTCGTAAACTTCCTGTACGTTGCCGGATTTGAGATAAGTATCGATACAGATAGAGCGTTTTTCATAATTGGCCGCAAGCATAAAAGGGTATAAAAATCCTTTCCAACCGTTATGTAACGCTACTACCAACTCACGTTCGGAATCTGGTAAAATATTTGCGGCTGCACGCGGATCTCTCTTTTTGAGATCCTCGAAAAGTTCCGGCGAAGTAACTGCCAAAATTTTTACATCATAATCTTTTTCTAAATCCGGTAAAATTTCCAAAGTATTGAAAAGCATTTGGGCACCACAAATTGCCAAGACAGTTTTTTGTTTTCCATTGTCTTTGAATGGTTTATAAACATAAGCACCATTTATGGCCGCTCTTGCCGGCGGCACATCACCGCCGCGCTTGATCACTGGAGTATCAGGGCGCATGGCAGAAAGAGCGATTGGCTCGCCTTTTTCTAGAGCATAAAATAGCATTTCTATCATTTCGTTGGCATCAAGCGGTTTGTATACCTTTATGCCCGGCATGGCATTGTACAAACTCATCCAATATAGACCTTGATGAGTTGGTCCATCTTCACCGGTTTCCGGACCATCATGTGCCGCAAATACTATGAAAAATCCTTTGGCGGATGGATTGAGATGATTGTTGATTACTGCTAAACGAACACAATTTCCAACCATAGTAGTAAAGACGGCATAAGTGCCAAACACTGATACCGGTCGAAAACCGCCCGGTAAAATATCCTGAGTCATGGTAGCGCTCATCATGGCCATGTTTTGTTCAGCAATTCCAAACCGAATTCCGCGTCCGAGCGGATTTTTGGCCGTGATTAATCCATATACTCCTTCAGCGCTATTGACCAGGACTGAGCCGGATAAGTCGCCCGCCCCGGCGTAAAAAAAGGCACTGTGTTGCATCAGCCATTTATACCAAGCGCCAGCTGCTTTACGGGTGGCGATTTTGTCTCCTTCTTTAAAAATTAATTCTGGCGGTAAAGTTTCCGGACGACGAATAGATAATGGGTTGACGAGCGCTCTGTCTTTAAGGGCGATAGTCATTTTTTGTACTAGGGCTGATTCGGTTTCGATCATTTTCGCCGATTTTTCCATTTGTTTTAATACAAAATTTACGTCTTCATCAGAAATATTATCTTTTATTATTTCAATATCTTTTATTACTTCTTTGGCAATACCCGGAATTTTAAATCCTAATTTTTTCATTATTTCCACATACTCTTCATGTTTTACCGGCGCGCCATGAGAAGCGGCCGTGTTTTCTTTACTGCCATAATCTTTGCCTTTGTAGGTATGGCAAATGACGATGGTAGGGTGTTGATTTTGGAAAATTTTTGGCGCTAAACGATAAGCGTGCCAGACCTCTAGAATATTATGACCATTGACTTCTATCATATTCCAACCCAAACCGCGCCAATGATCAAGATAATTGGAATTCATGGCTTCTTCTATCGGACCATCAATACCAAAATGATTATAATCCAAACTGACAATGATATTATCAGTGCCGGTCGCGGTCAAAACATTGCGCGCTTCATAGCTCATACCTTCTTCGCTTTCGGCGTCGCCCATTAATACATATACTTTGGTAGGTAGAGCGCAAGATTTGTGAACGATGGCCATGCCGCCGGCTCCTGATAATCCGTGGCCAGACGGTCCGGTGGAAATGTCAGCGAGTGGATAGTGAGATTCGACGTGTCCTTGCGGACCATCACTGTGGCGGAAACGCAAAAGATCTTCCGGCAGTACAGCGTTGGTAGCTGATTTGGAAAATTGACGTCCACCACGACGTAAACATTCATAAAGGAGAGAGTTGATCGCAAATAATCCCGGCGTACAATGCCCGGCGCTCCAAATCAGGCGATCGCGTCCTGGATTTTTGGGATTGATTGGATCAAAAGCTAAATTTTCGCCTAATACCAACGCCAAAATTTGTTCTACTTTGGCGCTACTGCCACCGGGATGGCCGCTTTGACCGGCTTCCACCGCCGCAAAAATAAAACCACGCATAATGCGGGCTAATTTTTCCAAACGTTCTTGATCAAAATCTTGTGGTTTTTCCAAATCTAGATTTTGCAAATTGAGATATTGCGCGCCCGATTGTCCAACCTGAAATCTCTGTGGTTCGATGTCGATTAATTTCTTTAATTCGTTCTCTTGAAATAAATTGATTGGCATATTTGATATAAAATTATTTATTTTTCCCAAAAACGGCCATTATTGAAAATATTTTTTTTCCATTGATAATAATTTAAAAATTCGCACAAAGTAAGCGGTTTAGTCGTGTCGCTATCATATTGATATTTCGAACAATCCAAACTATTGGGCATAGCGTAATTTACCATTCTTTGGCCAGTTTGATCAAGTTGATTTATATACAATCCAAATTCATGCATGCCCAATAAATTTGGAAAATTTTGGCGGTCAGTAAAAATTGAATGCCCGTCAAACGCATTAGGGCTGTTAATGTTTAATAAATTTAGAATACTGGGAGCGAAATCTATGCTAGAAGCGTAGCGGTCGATTTTTTTAGGCAGGATATTTTTTGGTATATAAATCATGAAAAGATTTTCGTCATAAAAACTGAGTTTGCCACTGACATCGGGAAAATAATCTTTGGTATAGGAAGCAGGGAAGAGAGCGTGATCGGCTACGGTGATCACAATGGTATTGTCATAAAAAGGGCTTTGAGAAAATTGATCCCAGAATTTCAAAAAAGCATCATCGGTGGTATGAGCGGAATTCAATAAATTATTTTTTCCGTCTCTATATTTCACCATGTCCTTGGCGATAGTGAATGGAGTATGAGTATCCACTGTCGAGAGCATCATGAGAAAAGGTTGCTTGGCTTGTTCATTCATTAATTTCCAAGTCGCGGGAAAAAGTTGGTGATCGGAATATCCCCAAGATAACGGTTCGCCATCGATATATTTTTTTAGTTCATCAGTGCCAAAGAAATTTTGCGTGCCCATGTCGGTGATAATAGTGCCTTTATTGGCAAAATCTTTTTCCACTGCAGTAATATAAGCGGAGTATTGGTAGCCGTTATTGTGTAAAATTTTTGGTAGACATCGAAGATAATGGTGGCGTATACTTTTGCCGTTGGAAATTTCTTCGTGGCCAGTAGGTGGCAAGAAAGAACACAGCTGAGAGAGTAGGCCAGTCACTGTCGGCGTAGAAGCGTTGAAATATTTGTAAAAAATCGTAGTGTTTGGATCCTTGGACATTTTATCGAATCCCGGTGTGACAGATTGCATGTTGGGATTATAAATTTCACTCAGGCGGGCAGAATATGACTCCAAAAATACTATCAAAATATTCGGGCGATTGTTTTTGAAAGTGGGCGGTAAAAGAATGGTAGAAGTGGCAGGAAAGGCTTCCGTGTGGTGATTGAGATAAAAATCATTTAAATTATATTTTATACCAAAACGTTCTAATTTTTTTTGAACTATCGGATTGAGCTCTATGGCCTGGTCGTTGTCAGTGAGATAATTATAAAAATTTTTAAAAATAGTATATTCGGGAGTGCTTTTAAAAGAAGAAAATATTACGAGCGAAGCCGTGGCCATGAGCAAAACTGCTAAATTGTAATATCCCCAATATTTTTTGTGAATTTGACGATGGGCCGAGATGATTTGTTTTTTAATTAAAGCAAAAATTGTGAGGATTATTATTAGAGCCAATAATAAAAGAGCGCTAATACTATTGAAAACCACTCCGGCTGATCCGCGCGCGTGCTCTAGGATTATCGGACTTAAATTTAATCCGGAAAAAAATAGGGTGCCGGCATTGACTGACCATAAAATCAAAAAGAAACTAAAAGCCAAAATCCAAGCTGATTTTACGATTATAGCCGGTATCTTTTTTAGATGCCAGTAAATGAGATCGGATAGGGAATAGAGTAACAGCCAAAACATGGCTATCGACCAGGCCCGGAAAACTACAATATTATAGAATTTTACATTGGGGTCCATGGCCGCGTATCGGTATGCCCAATATTGCGCCAAAAGACTGATAAAAAAAACAAACAAAAAGAATGTAAAATATAACCTGTTTATTTTTTTCCAAATTGTGGCAGCGGGGTGTAAGGCTAAAGTTTTTTGCGTTTGCCAGAAAAATATTGATAATATAAAGATTGAGTATAATATCGATCCGATCTCTTGACGGATAAAATAAACCAAAAAAGTGAAAGAAAAAAATAGAAAAAGCCGGTCTATTTTTTGGTAAAATTCATGGCTCCAGTAGGGGTGGCGGGCAGATTTTTCCACCCAGTATTTGAATATTTTTTTTATTATTTGATAGCCAATAAATACCAACAGCATTAACACTGTGGCTTTGGTGACAAATTTCCAATGTGGTCTTTTCAAAAAATGATACCAACTCCAACCGGCAGAAATAATAAAAGCGGCAATTAAAGAATTGGCCGCTAATATTAGCTGGTTGAATATTTTTTTCAGCACATGGTTATTAAATTTTATACTCTTTTCCTTCTCGGACTTTGCGTTTGTCTTTTTTATCCTTTTCACGCTTGGTAATTTTGTGTTTTTTTAATTCAGCCTCCAGGTGGTCGCGTACCTTGTCTATCGCTTTGTATAAATCCGCTTCGTTTTTGGTGACAAATAAATCCTTGCCCGGCACTTCGAGTTTGCATTCGCAGAAAAATACGTCTCCTTTGAGGTGGTGTTGATTTTCTTTCCCCACTACCACTTGACCGCGCACGATTTTGTCATAAAATTTTTCCAAACTATTGATTTTTTTATCCACGTAATCTTTTATCGCGTCAGTCAAATCGATATTTTTTCCGGTAATATTTATTTGCATAAATAAATAAAATTAAAATTTAGAATTATTTGACAATTTCTACTTCTGGTTCTAAATGAATCTTAAATTTATTATACGCCTTTTCTTGCATGATTTCAACAATTTTTAGAATTTCTTCTTGCTTGGCGTTATTAAAATTGATTACGAAATTGCCGTGCTCGTCAGACACTTTGGCGCCCCCGATGGTCAAACCCTTGAGATTAAGCTGTTCCATGACCCAGCCGACCGGTATCATACCGCGTTCACGGAATAATTCCGGTAATTCCTCTTTATTTCCCGGCCATTTTTCTATTTGGATGTTTTTGAAAAAACTGCCAGCGGATGGTGTGTGAGGATAGCGGCCGGAGCGTTGTTTCATGTAGGTTTGAGCTCTCATCATTATTTCTTTTTTGTCGCCCGGTTTTAATTTGAACCAAGCGCGTAATACTACATCATGGCTGAATTTGAAATAACTTTCTCGATAGTTAAATCCGCATTCCGAATTTTTTAATTCCAAAACTTCACCATCGCGCCAAATTTGGACTTTGTCCAGGCAAGTAGCAATATTTTTTCCCATCGCGCCGGCATTGCCACGCACGGCGCCGCCCACTGTCCCCGGTACTCCCACCCCCCATTCCAAACCTTCGAGGCTATGAGCTAGAGATAAATTTATCAAACTGCCAAAACCTACCCCTGCATCGCAGACGATAGTGGTGTCGTCTACCATTTCGGTTTTTTTGGTTTGAATACGCACGGTGACACCCTCGATATCGTGATCCGGCATAAGTAAGTTGCTACCGCCTCCCAAAATAAAAAAATCCACCCCATTACTTTTCAGATAATCGAGTAAATTTATCAATTTTTCGTTTTCGGTCACGGTTACTAGATATTGAGCTGATTCGCCAATGGCGAAAGTTGTCATCTTTTTGAAAGGGGCATTGATTTTTACGTCCCCATAATTTTGTAGTTCCTTGTACAGTTCATCCATAGGATAATTGCCAAAAAGCGGTTATTTTAGTATAATCTGGCTATATGAAATTTTATCTAAAACAGCCGGTGATTTATGTTTGTCGTGATCTAGAGCGAGCTCTAGGACTACCGTTAGACACTCACAACTATTATATTATCTCAAATTATACTCACTTTGCCAAGAGTTTAGTCAAAGGACACAAAAATATTCTTTTAATAAAAAATAAAGGTCTTTTGGACACGCGTGATTTACTTGTCCATCCTCAAACTAAAAAGTTTATTAGTAATTTAAAAAACGCTAATATTTTGGTTTTCAAAAATACGCCACTATTGGAAAAAATTTGTACTCAAGCTGGATATCATCTTTTGAACTCTAGTGCTGAGTTGGCTACGATGATCGAAGAAAAAATTACTCAGGTTAAATGGCTCGAGGAATTAAAAAAATATTTACCCCATCAGGAAATAAAATTAGCCAAGGAAGTATCTTGGTCTGGAGAAAAATTTATTTTACAATTCAATCGCGCTCACACCGGTAGCGGAACAATTTTGGTAAAAAACGATGCTCAACTCAAAGAAATACAGCAAAATTTTCCCGATCGTCCGGTGCGGGTGACCAAATACATCGATGGCATAATGCTCACCAACAATAATGTGGTCTGGGGTAAAAAGGTATTATGTGGCAATATTAATATCCAGATTACCGGTATGTCGCCGTTTACCAACCGGCCTTTCGCTACGGTCGGCAATGACTGGGCATATCCGCATAAAATTCTAAGCATCAGACAAAAGAAAGAATATGAAAACATGGCCAAGCATATTGGAGAAAAAATGGCCAAAAATAATTGGCGCGGACTATTTGGCATAGATGTAATTTGTGAACATAAGACCGGTAAATTGTATCTGATTGAAATCAATGCCCGTCAGCCAGCCAGTACCAGCTTTGAATCTCAATTACAACAGCAAAAAAATCCAATCGGACTTACTACTTTTCAAGCTCACCTTTTGTCTTTGTTGGGAGAAAAAAATACTCAATCTAAATTGACTGCTATAAAAGATGGTGCCCAGATCACGCAAAAAGTTTTGACAACCAAAAATAAGATTGTGACCAAACAGTTAGATAAAAGTATTAAACGATTGAATAAAAATAATTTCCAAGTGTTTGTTTATGACAATACTGAGCTTGAATCAGATTGGGTGCGCCTGCAATCTTACCAAAGTATTTTGAAAGACGATCAAACACTCAATAAAATCGGCGAACAATTAAAAGCTTTTTCTTTGTCTATTTTAGTCAAATAATTATGTTATCTTCTCAAGCGCAAAAAATATTAAATGATTATTTCAATTTGCCCTTTGACGGTATCACCGGGGTGCGTTGCCCATATTTCAATAATGCCCGTCTCAAACAGCGAGCACAACTGCGGGTGCTAATAGGTAAAGGCACACCTAAAGAAATAGTAGAAGAGGCGAAAATAATCTCGATTCAATATCACGCCGGCCTTTTTGATAAAGCTGGTCATTGTTGTTTGCATAATGAGCATACCGGTGAAAAAATTACAGCCGAACAGATCCGTAAATTTTTGATAGATCATAATCTTGGAGTTGAATGTTCTGGTTTTGTAACTCAAATATTACGTGCTCATTTTAAAGAAATAAAAAATATCGATATCGCTCGGAAATTTTTTATCACCTCACCGCGCCATTTAGTGCGTTGGCTGATTTCACTACTGCGTCCAATAGAAAATATTAGTGTGCGTCGTTATGCCGATGATCGCAATACTAAAAAAATAAATTGGTCAGAAGCTCAGGCCGGCGATGTGATAGTGGTTTTGGAAACTGGACCAAAAAATAATCATAACCATATTCTGCTTATTACTGAAAAAAATGGTTCAATGATAAATTATGTTCATGCTCGTACTTGGGGCAGTGAAGGTAAATATGGCCACGGAGTATCTAAAGGAGAGATAAAAATTACTAAACCAGATGGTAATATATTGGATCAGGAGTGGGTAGAACTAGGTCAGACAGGGGACAAAAATGAAACTTGGAAAGAGGCCAAACAGGCCAAAATGGTAGAAATACGACGAATAGTTTTTTAATTATGTTATTTGTTTTTTGGCTAGTAGTAGGATTTTTGATTTTTGTATTTGCGTATTCTGTGATTTTTTTAGGCGTACCATTTTTACCAACTCATAAAAAGCAAGCCCTGAAAATGATCGAATTAGCCCAAATAAAACCCGGTATGACGGTAGTGGATTTGGGGTCGGGAGCGGGGCGACTTTTGTTTTTGGCGGCCCAAGCTGGTGCTAAGGCTATCGGGTATGAACTAAATCCTTTTTTGGTATTATGGACTAAAATGGTAATATTTTTTACCGGTCAGCGAGATAAAGTAAAAGTTTTTTATAAATCCATATACGAGGCGGACATAAAAGAGGTGGATGTGATAATGATGTTTTTGTATCCACCCCATATGAAAAAAATAGTAGAAAAATTACAGCCGGTAAAACCTGGCACCCTGATTTTGTCTTATGCCTTTGCTTTGCCGGATTGGCAGCTGATAAAAAAAGAACAGGGGATATATGTGTATAGAAAACAATGATTGACTTTGAGGATTTTTTTTGATAGTATTTTTTCACTTGGATATTTATTTGGCCCGTACCGATCAAGTCGGAACCCGGGCCGGCGTTCGGAGAAAAACCAAACTAGTTTGGTTTTTGCTCCTCACTTGGCCCGTTCGTCTAACGGTTAGGACACGGCCTTCTCAAGGCTGGAATAGGGGTTCGATTCCCCTACGGGCTACAACTCGAGAACTTCACTAGAAATAGTGAAGTTTTTGTTTTATTCTAGAGAAAATATTGAGTTCGATTAAGTATTTTTTTGAAAGTTATATTTTAGCCAAACTATCTTAACGACCCAACAAGAATCGAACTCTTAAATTAGTAATGACTTTCTTATCAATTTGTATTATAATTGACATATTGCCTATTTTTATAAAACTTTCTAAATATGGATAAGATTACTCTTAAAAGAGCAACCCTAGAAAATGCAAAAGAAATTGCAAAAATAGAAAAAAGTGCCCAATCAAAAACTTATGCCGCCAGAATCAAAGAACAAGATTTAATTGATTTTATAAATAATGATTCTGTTTTTCTCATAAAAAATGAAGGTGTGACGGTTGGTCTTGTATCATATGAAGTAACTAAAAAAGGAGTGTCACACTGCAATGGTCTTGTACTTTATCCAAAATTTAGAGATAAAGGTTTTGCTCGTAAGGCAATGAAACTGGTGTTAAAAAAGATGATTAAATATCCTCGAGCAGAATTAGTTGTGCACCCACATAATTCTCCGGCCGTATCATTATATCTATCTCTAGGCTTTATTATTGAAGACTGGATTAAAAATTATTTTGGCGATGGTGAACCCAGATTGATGTTGGTATATAAAAAAGGTAAGATTTGAACCCATTGATTTATTTCTTCAAACAAAATGTTCCAACGGTCAATGGAGTAGTCTACCAAAATAAATCTGCTAACTATAGCGGATTTTATTTAAATTGTGTTGTGTTATTTATAAATAGTTGATAATATATCATTGTTTTAATTTGTATACTTCTTTCAGATCAGGCTATTGATTTTCTAAAACAAAGGAAAATTTTATAAAATATGAAATATCCTTGGAAGAAATTATTTATAAGAAAAGATTGTGATTTGCTTACTTCCCACGATTTGATTCGCACCGCTTATCATATTACTTGGAATTATACTCGGCAGAAAAAAGAATATTTATTTATATACTTTAAAAATCAGAACGCAAATTATTATATACAAGGCATAAATGAATTTGACGCGGCCAGAAGTTTGTATAGAAACAAATTTTTTACTCCAAAACAGATTATTAGTAGTTATAAAAAAGGTTTGGATCTTCTCAAAGTTATTAAAATTAAAACTAATAAATGGAAAACAGTTTTGAAAAAAGATCTAAAAAGGAAAAATCTATTGGAAGCTTATTTAGATTTTGATAAATATTTTAGAATTATTAGTTATGAATATAGCATACTGCCATGGTGGGCCTTGGAGTCTTGGCAGCATGATTTTCAGAAATTAATTTCTACTCTTATAGAACAAAGAGGTTTAGAAGATCAGCGAGAAATCATTATAAATTCTTTGTTAAAAAGCTGGAAAAAAACTGCAATTGAAGAATTGCAAGATAAATATAGAAGGGGAGTTTCGGTAGAAAAATTGGTCAAAAATTATCAATTTTTAAGAAGTTGGACAGCGGTTTGGTTCAAGCCAGTGGATTCTGTTTGGGTAGAAAATATTGGTAAAAAGACCAAAGGTGCGGAGTTATATAGCTTGGATAAAGTTTTAAAAATGCTTAACCCTAAACTGGCTGATAGAAGATTTTTGGAAGCCGCGCCATACATCGTATTTTTCAAAGATTGGCGCGATGATCTAAGAAGAAAAAATGTATATTTATGGAATTTTTTATTTTCCAATCTGGCTAAATTTTTTGATATAGAATTTGATGATTGGGGGTATTTTACCGGAGATGAAATTGAAAAAATATTACGCAGTGGTAAATTGGACAAAAATATAATAAAAAATAGAAAGAGATTTGGTTGTATATTGACAGTAGTCCCTGACAAATTGGATATTAAGGTTGTTGATAAAAATTTTACAAAATATTTGAAGTTGGTCGAGAAAGTTGATCGTATTGAAGATGATGTAATAATAAAAGGCATTATCGGCCAACCTGGCAAAGTCGTTGGTAAAGTTTGCACCATTAGACATTATAAAGATGTCTTTAAGATTAAAGACGGGGAAGTTTTGGTCGCCAATACCACTCATCCAAATTATTTAATGGGAATGAAAAAGGCCGTGGCCTTTGTGACCGATGAAGGTGGAATAGCATGTCATGCCGCTATTGTAGCTAGGGAAATGAAAAAACCATGTATAGTTGGCACTAAATTTGCGACCAAATCATTAAAAGACGGTGATGTTGTGGAAGTGGACGCATACAAAGGAATAATAAGGCAAATAAATTAACTTTTCCTCTATGACTAAAGAATCACAATCAGATTATAGAAGATTTTATAGCTCTAATCCTTATGAGGTACTAGGTATTCCCAAAACATCAAGCATTCAAGATGCAAATAAAGCCAAGAGAAAATTGATTTTTCGGTTTCACCCGGATCGCAATAAAGATCCTATAGCTGCTGAGATTACTAGATCTATCATTGAGGCCTTTGAAAAGATTCAAATACAAGCTACAAATGTTGTTCATAGTAGTTATGCTAAAGAGCCGGTTGATTCCACGGCCGATAAAACTACAGAACGGGAAACGCAGAAGAAGGAAGAATCCTACGAAACTGTTGTTGCTGACTTTGTTCGTTTTTTGGGTACCTACCCGTCTGTCGCCAGTTTTAAAAAATATTTAGATCATTTAAGATCTCGCAATATTGAACCAGATAAATTAGATGATTTAATAAAATCAGAACGCCTGTTTGAATATGCTTTATCTAATTGTAAGAGCGACCTCTTTTCTAATTTTGCTAGTCGTAGTTCATTTTTGAAATGCAGAAATTCATGGCAGGAGATTGGAGTAAATTTATCTAAAATTTTAGAAGATCACAGCCTGATTAATCATATTAAATTTTGTACTGAAAAATTATTAATTGAAAAATTGTGCATGGATGATAAAAAAGGTCCGGATTTTTATTCTTCTCATGTCAAAGATTGGTTAATAAATGGTGTAGATTTATCTGATGTTATTAACAAATTTGGAGTACATAAAATTTTGTCTCAAAGAGCAAAAATGTGGCTTGTGCGACACGGTGAAGATAAATTTAAAACCTTTGTCCAGCTTTGGGTCGCTGTAGGTTGGAAACCGGATATAGAAAAGTTATATTCATAAAAAAACACACACCAACTTCAGTTGGTGTGTGTTAAATCTACATTCGTGGCCAATCACGCCGCGGGTGTGGCCAAGGAACCGCATATCTATCTCTAGGCTTTATTATTGAAGACTGGCTTAAAATTATTTTGGCGATGGCGAACCTAGGTTGATGTTAGTGTATAAAAAAGGTAAAATTTGATGCCATTTTCTAATCTCTCCAAACAAAAGGTTCCAACAGTCAATGGAGTGGTCTACCAAACGGAATTTTGTGCAAACAAAGTCTCGTTTTTTGTTGAAACTTAGTGTAAATTTTGGGTTCGATTAATAAAGTTCATATGCCTACAGGAATCAAACCCACACACTTGACATATATCTAAAATATAGCTATAATATATACAGATTAAATCAAGTTAATTTCAATATATGACCACCCAAGTAATTTTTAAAATTGACAAAAAACTTAAAGACAAAGCTATGGCCAAAGCTCAACATGAAGGTGTCGCCTTTGCCTATGTTCTAAAGCTTGCGACCAAAGCTTTTGCGGATGGCGAGCTGAATCTAGGGTTAATTGGAAGTGAAAAATTTAATGCGTCTGCCGCTAAAGATATTGCCAATGCGCAGAACGATGTCTTGCAAAGAAAAAATATTTCGCCAAGCTTCCGTTCTACCAAAAAGGCAATTGACTTTCTTAAAAAATAAGTGAAATTTATGGAGGTAAAATTTCATAAAAATTTTATGAGCGTTTAGATTTGTTTTTTAAGAATAAATCTGATAGAATTTTAAATAATCACACAGTTGATCCGGCGTTTCCAGATTGCAACAGTATAAATATAAGTGGAGATTACAGAGCAATTTTTGAAGATCGTGGAGATTCGGCGATATTTATTACTATTGGTACACATTCCGAATTATATTAGACTGTTTTTATGGTTATTTTTATAAAATTAACAAGATATTATCATCATCAAACAATCATAAATTTATGAATCGAAAATTTATTTTGGCGGTTACTAATATATTAATGCTTTGCGTAATAATAGGTGCAGTGAGCCTATCTCTCGTTAATGACGGTTATTGGATTGGGTTTGTGTTAATTTTGTTGGGTGCACTTTGTTTAATTTCCCTTTTACCTTTTAAAATAAATTTAAAGTCTGTTCAGCCGGATATTTTTTTCGGAATTATTGATAATGGAATATTGGCAATAATGGCAATTTTTGGCGGGCATTTTGCTGGAGTAACTGGAGCAATATTGGGTGGTATTGTTGGTAACGCAATTACAGATGGAATCGCTGGAATATTTGAAGGTTATGTTGCGGAAAAATTAAGAATTCAGTCGGTTTCTGAAGAGAGAACAATGCTCAAATCCGCTGTAGGGAAAATGGCTGGGTGTCTTTTTGGTGCTGGTATCGTTTTGGTTTTTGCTAACTTTTTAAAGTTTTAATCAAATCTGTATAAACAGGTTTGATTATTTTTTCTTATAATAAAGTAATTTTTATAAAAAACACACCAACCTCAGTTGGTGTGTTTTAAGTATATTTTTTTCATCAAGCTACTCGTAAATATTTTATAATTTTATAAAACACTTACGAGTAGGTAGCTTGATGATGAGTCGCGCCCCTTGCCCGCCTCGTGAAGACGAGGAATGTCGGGCGCAAATTTTTCTGACTGAAGGCTTGAAGCCTAATAGTCGAGCTGGTGGCCCGGCAACTTGGCGAGCAAGCCGATCTCGCGCAAGCGGTGCTTCAGCATCGCATCCGCCGTCATCAGCACCGTTTCCGCGGAGGGGTGGATGAAGAACGGGATGGAGAACCGGTCAGGGCAGGCCTGTTGCGGGTGCACGACCTGGTGCGTGGTGGACTTGATCACGCCGTGAGTGTGGAGTTGGAGCATGTCGCCGGCGTTGAAGATCAGCGCGCCGGGCGGATTGATGGCGTCCACCCACACACCCTGGCGGGTCTTGACCTGCAGTCCGGGCACCGTCGCGGGCACCATGAGCGTACCCAGGTCGATGTCTTCGTGAGCGCCGGAGCGTTCCACCTGCTCGTTGCCATTCAGCGCCGGGTAGTGGATCGGCCGCAACAGGTTGCGGCCGTGCTTGATCCAGCGGCCAAAGAAATCCCGATCCCGGCCCATACCCAGCGCGATCGCCTGGAAGATCATCTCGGAACTCTGCTTGAGCGCCGCGATGAGAGCGAGCATCGTCTGGCCGAACTCGGGCACTTCCTGCGGGAAGACGTTGTGCACGCCGCCGTCGGGATCGTTGCAGTGCCAGAAGGCCATCAAGTTGCGCTTGATCGCCCCGACCGAGATCTCCCCACCCGGCGGGGTGTAGCCCCACTGATGGCCGTCAGCGGTGAATTCGTAGGCCAACCGCTGCTGTTCGGTCATCACCGTCACGAAGACCTTCTCCATGGCCACGAAAGCCTGAGCGACCAAGTCATCCGGCACGACGTGTCCGGTCACCGAGAAGAACCCGATGTCCTGCAGAGCCTGGATGATCGCGAGCGCGATCTGGTTGTCGTGGGTTTGATCACCTTGACCAAACCCTTCCATGTGGATCACAGGAATTCCCTGCGCTTCCATAGCTTACCTCACAGATGCGGAATATTTCACCGCGTGGTTGGGTCATAGCCTATATTATATATAATTAGTTGTCAATTAAATTATATTTTCTTGACTATCTTTTGAAAAATGTTAGTATGGCTATGGTTCCAACGTGTCAATTTGACACATACAAGGAGGGACCATATCATGTACAACGTCAATCTGCCTCAAGTGCGTTTCGTGGCTAGCAAGATTCAAACCTGGCTGGGTACGAACCAGGTTGATGGAGCTGTGACCTTGGGTTCCGGTCTGGGTGGCTTCGGTGCTGACCTGCCCGGTGCTCGCGAGATCAGCTACGCTGAGCTGGGTCTGCCGTCATGTGGCGCTCTTGGCCACGCGGGCAAGCTCCGCTACGTCAAGTTCGGTGACCGCGGCATTTTGATCTTGGACGGCCGCGTTCATCGCTACGAAGGCTACAGCTTCCAGACCATCGTGCTGGCCGTGCGGGCGTTGGTGCTCGTGGGTGTCAAGACGCACATCATCACCTGCGCCAGCGGCGGCGTCAACCCCGAGTACAAGCCGGGGGAACTGGTCTTAATCGCTGACCACATCAACCTGATGGGTGGTTCGCCGTTGCTGGGTCGCAACCACCAGAACGGTAGTGGTCCGCGTTTCCCGGACATGACCGAAGCCTACGACCGTGAGTTGATCCAGCTCGCGGTGACCGAAGGCAGTTTCCTGGGCATGACGCTCAACCGTGGCGTCTACATCGCCATGGAAGGTCCGTGCTACGAAACCCCGGCCGAGGTTCGGATGCAGCGCGCGCTTGGCGCTGACATGTGCGGCATGTCCACCGTCCCCGAAGTGATCGCCATTCGACACCTCGGCGGCCGGGTACTGGGCATCTCGTGTGTGGCCAATCACGCTGCGGGTGTGGCCAAGGAACCGCTGTCGCACGCCGATGTGGTGGCCGCTTGTTCAGCCGCCGCTCCGCGTTTCCGTGCCCTCCTCACCAACATCATCCAAAACATCTAGCGGGTGGGGAGGCTTCAAAACCTCCCTGCTCCTTGGGAATTTTAAACTAGAATTCCCAAGGAGGAGGTTTTGAATATTTTACATAAAAACACCCCAATTTTTTTGGGTGTTTTTTTATACTTTTTTAAAAATAAACTTGTAAATTTTAGATTAAAATTGTATTATATTGATATCCTAGTTTATTTTTATTATTGAAATTATGCCTAGATTATTAGAAGGTTATATCGGTCGTGGTAAGAATAAAAAATCATCAGAAAAACCTCAACCAAAACCATTTACGCCAGAAGATTGGTTCGCACAAGCCGAAGAGGCTGGTGAAGCGGAAAAATCCACTACTAATTTGGAAACTACTGCTGAAGAATTACACAGGATTGCCGATGAAAAAGAACGGCCTGTGAAGATAGAAGAAATGCCTGAACCAAATCTGCATTTAGTTCCGGCCGCTAACGAAATATCGGCTGTACCGAGAATAGACAGAGAAAAACTTTTGTCTAGAAAAACAGTCCTTCAAGAAGAACAGACTGATTTGCATCAACAATTACAAAGAGTTCGTGAGGAGTTGGCTAAAATAAATTTAGAATTAGCTGGTGAATCAGAAGATGATTTATCACAAGCCGCGTAAGTTTATAATATGAAAGGATACATTATCAATTTAGAGGAGGTTGCACTTTCCAATACTGATTTTCGTCGTGTATTGTATACAGCTCAAAATAGTCAGTTGGTATTGATGAGTCTCAAACCAAAAGAAGATATTGGTGAAGAAATCCATCACCTGGATCAGTTTGTGAGAATAGAGAAAGGACAGGGTGTGGCGATTTTGAATGATATAGAGCATAATATTTCTGATGGATTTGGTGTGGTAGTGCCAGCTGGCACCAAACACAATTTTATCAATACCTCTTCTGATACAGATTTAAAATTATATACTTTATATTCACCTCCGGAACATCGTGATGCGGTAGTACGCGCTACCAAAAAAGAGGCTATGGCGAGTGAAGAACATTTTGATGGGCAAACTACCGAGTAATTTTTGCTCATTTTATTTTTCTGTGATAAAATCAGAAGATTATTTTTAATATTTTAATATGGCCGATATTCAAGAAATATTTTTTCGTATTTTGGAAACAAAAAAGAAACAAAAAGATATCAAAACCGCTTATCGTGATGCTCTCAACAGTTCCGAGGAATATAAAACCATAGTGGATAAAATGAAAGAATTGCGGGCGCGTAAAAAACAAATTGAAAATTCTATCAAGCAAGATTTTTCTGGCGAATTGCAAAAATTAGATGATTTCAAAGTAGATTTGGAGTCAGATAATACTATGTTATCGGATGCCGCTTTCAGTAAATTGGTAAAAGGGGAGACAGTAACAGTAACTGACGAATATAATAACAACTACGAACCCTTATTTACAGTTAAATTTAAAAAAGTTTAACTAAATGAATAAACAAAAAATAATTATCGCCTTGACCGTCTTGGTAGATGTCATTGGTTTGGGGATTGTTTTGCCGTCTCTGCCGTTTTATGTAGATAAAATGGGTGGATCATCCCTAGAAGTTACTTATTTATTTGCCGTTTTTTCTATTTGTTCTTTTCTGAGTACGCCTCTGCTTGGGGCGTTGTCCGATCGTATTGGCCGACGGCCCATTTTAATTTTAAGTATTGCTAGTACAGCTATTGGTTGGTTTGTTTTTGCTAGCGCCAAGAGTTTAGTGTTTTTATTTTTAGGACGTATCATTGACGGGCTGGCGGCTGGAAATTTTTCTACTGCGCAAAGTTATTTGGTAGATATATCCAAAGATGATAGAGAGCGCACTCAAAATCTTGGTTTGATTGGCTCAATGTTTGGAATTGGGTTTATTTTAGGGCCGATGCTGGGTGGTTTTTTGGTGGCAGTGTCTCCTTCTTTCCCATTTTGGGTAGCGGGAATTTTGGCGAGTATTAATATGGTTATGGCAATTATTTTTTTGCCTGAAACCAATCAGACTCGTAATTTGGAAAAAATTCATTTTAATCCTTTTCAGCCGATAGCACGAGCGGTAAAAAATAAAAAATTATTCCCATATTTTTTGACCTGGTTTTTGTTTGGCACTGCCATATCTGGTTCTCACTCTATTATGGCGCTGTATTTTAATGATCGCTTTGGTTTTAATGCTTTTGTAATTGGGATTATTATCGCCGCTCAGGGAGTAATAATGTCTTTCAATCAAATTATAGGATTGAAACGTTTTTGGCTACGTCGTTTTAGAGAACCGGATTTAACACTGTTTATGATCCTGGCTTTTGCAGTAAGCTATCTGTTTATGGGAACGAGTCATGCGATTTTTTTCTTTTTAGGAATTTTATTTGCGGTTTTTTCTCAATCCGTTTTGCGAGTGGTTTTCACTAGTGAAGTTTTGGGATTAGCTCAACCTCGTGTTAAAGGTGAAGTGTTGGGTATGTTAGCCTCAGTAATGTCGCTTGGGATGATAGTTGGCCCATTATTCACCGGCCCAATTTATGCTTTTAGAAACAATTTTCCGTTTTTTGTTAGTGCAGTTTTAATGTTTATTGCTTTCGTGGTATTTTATCAAAATCGTCAGAAATTATCTCGCTTAAAACCGGACGAATCCGCTCAAATTAATGTAGTCTAGTTGATTTTTTATCATTTGGGGTATATTGTATATGATATGACTTTAGATTTTAGTCATAAATTTTATCGCACCACAAGCGAAGCTCTGTCCGCCATGCATGAGGCGATTTTGGCGGCTCAAAAATCTATTTATTGGGAAATTTACTCTCTGATTGATGATACTGTAGGCCGATCTTTTATTGATATTTTGTGTCAAAAAGCACAAGCTGGTTTGGAAGTAAAAATTATTGTTGATGCGATTGGCAGTTATGAATTATCGCGTCTGAGTATCAGTCGTCTACGAAACGCTGGTGTGGATGTGGTTTTTTATCATTCACTTTTACCGGGTAAGTCCAAGAGCACTTGGTTTAGATCTATCTGGCATAGAAATCATCGTAAAATTTTGGTTGTCGATAAAGAGGTGGTATTTATCGGAGGGGTCAATGTCGCGGCTATTTATTCACAATGGGATGATCTTCATGTGCGACTAAGTGGTAAAGTGGTCTCTCCATTATTGCGCGCTTTTGCCAAGTCGTATATTCGTAGCGGTGGAGATAAAAAAAACGTTCGTCATTTGTTGAGGTCGAGTTTTAGAAAAGATTGGGATGAATTTAAGAATCGTTGTAAATTTATTTTGCATTCACCATTTAATTTGAAAAAAACCTCAGTCAAAAAAATTTTTATTAATGGTTTGTCTAAGGCGCAGGTCAAATTTAATTTATTAACTCCTTATTTTTCTCCGGATAGGAATTTTTTTAAGCTTATCTCGAAAGCCAAAAATCGAGGAGTAGAAGTAAATTTATTTTTACCATTGCGTTCGGATTATAGAGTGTTGGCTTGGATAGCTGACTTCTATGCCCGTTGGGCGCGTCGCGCTGGCGCCTCGGTATTTTTTTCTCGCAAAATGAATCATGGCAAGGCGATGACTGTGGATTCTCACACCGGATTTATCGGTAGCGTAAATTTTACACCCCGTAGTTTTTATTATAATGAAGAGTCCGGTATTTTGTTTAAAGATGAATCTATGGTAAAAGAGTTGAATTCAATTTTTGAAGATTTGCGCGCCAATTCTATTCAATTAAATGAAGAAAATCACTCGCCGGCGACTTGGCGGACCAAATTCAAAGATTGGTGTAGTAAACAAATGGGAGATTGGATATGAGTGATTTTAATCCTTTATCCGATCGCATGCGACCACGGAGTTTCGATGAATTTTTTGGACAAGAAGAGGTGGTTGGCAAGGGAAAATTACTGCGTCGTTTGATTGACAGCGACCAAATTTCTTCGTTGATTTTTTGGGGGCCACCCGGTGTTGGCAAAACTACTCTGGCGCAAATTATTGCCAAACAAACTAAAGCTAATTTTGTCGTAATTTCAGCAGTGATGGACGGAAAAGATGAATTGCGCAAAGCTGTGGACGATGCGCAATTTCATAGGCGTCTGGAGAATAAACGGACGGTTTTGTTTGTGGATGAAATTCATCGTTGGAATAAGGCTCAGCAAGACGCACTATTGCCATATGTGGAAAAAGGCTTGATTACTTTGATCGGAGCCACTACTGAAAATCCTTCTTTTGAAATTATCAGCGCTTTGCTTTCGCGTTCGCGTGTTTTTATTTTGAAACCTCTTGAAACAAACGAGGTGGCCGATATTTTAAAACAGGCGCTATCAGATAAAAATAGAGGATTGGGAAATTTTAAAATAAAAATTGATCAAAAAGATATTATTTTTTTAGCCGCCTTGTCCGCCGGTGATGCTCGGGTCGCTTTGAATAGTCTGGAATTGGCGGTCAAAGCCAAGAATAACAGAGGTAAAAATAATGAAATAAAAATTACCAAAGAAGATATCAAGGAAGCTTTGCAAAAAACCCATTTGGTTTTTGACAAAAAAGGCGAAGAATTTTATAATCTTATTTCCGCTCTGCACAAATCAATGCGCGGCAGTGATCCCAACGCCGCCTTGTATTGGTTGGCGCGGATGCTAGAAGGCGGAGCGGATCCGCTGTATGTGGCTAGACGAGTGTTGCGGTTTGCTAGTGAAGATATTGGTATGGCCAATAGCGAGGCGATGATTCAAGCTAATGCGGCCTATGATGCTTGTCATAAAATTGGTTACCCAGAATGTAGTGTCCATTTGGCTCAAGCGGTAGTTTATTGCGCTAAATCAGCTAAATCCAATTTGCTTTACACCGCTTATGGGCAAGCAGCCGCCGACGCCCAAAACACTTCGCATTTGGGTGTGCCTATTCATTTGCGCAACGCCCCGACAAAGTTTATGAAAGATATCGGTTATGGTAAGGATTATAAATATAATCCGGATTTTGTTGAGCCGGTTTTGCAAGATTATTTACCCAAAGAGCTTAAAGGTAAAAATTATTTAAAAAAATAAAAAACATCCCGACTTAGTCGGGATGTTTTTTATTCAATGATTATTTTTCTTTTATTTTCATTTTGGGCTTCAATTGTGATAATGGTGGTTTTTTTATTTTTTAACAACCTGGAAATTTTTTCCGGCCATTCTATGATGCAAAAAACATCTGGCGAATTGATATAATCTTCCACTCCAATCTCTTCCAGATCCCGCTCGTCTTTTAGACGATAAGTGTCAATGTGAACTAATTTTTTTATAGTTGCCAAGTTGGCTGGATAAATATTCATCAACGTAAAAGTCGGACTGGTAATTTCCGATTTGACTCCCAACCCGGCGGCTAGTCCCTTGACTAAGGTAGTTTTACCAGCGCCTAAATTTCCATTAAGCAAAAGTATATCTCCACCTCGAAAATGATCAGCTAATTTTTTTCCCAATTCTATAGTTTCTTCCTGGGATTTGGTAATTATTTCCATATCAAGTGCAATAAATTTCTTTCTTCCCTCCATGGCCAAAATACCAATGGACAAATTATAACTGAAAGTATTTTTTTAGTCAATTAAGAGGTTGCCTTTTATTTGTTTATTTTGTATAATAAGTTGGTAAATTAAAATTATGTCACTGACTATTAAAGATGTACAAAAAATCGCTCAGTTGGCCAGAGTAGAACTAACTCCAGAAGAAGAAAAGCGTCACGCGCTGACCATTTCTACGGTTTTAGAATTTGTCAAAACTCTCAATGAATTGGATACTACTGATGTCGAACCGACTGCCCAGGTTACCGGCTTGGAAGATATTACTCGTGAGGATGTGGTGCGGGAATGTGATAATAAAAAAGGTTTATTGGAACAAATGCCCTCAGTGAGCGGTGACCTGTTAAAAGTGCCGGCAGTATTTAGCGATAGTGAAGATGTGATTTAAAAATATGTCATTAAATAAATTAACCATCAAAGAAGTGCAAGCGGGTTTGAGAGATAAAAGTTTTAGTTCGGTAGAATTAACCCAAGCTTGTTTGCAAAGAATAAGAGAAAACAATCATCATTTGAATGCTTTTATCACCATATCCGAAGAATTAGCAATAGCTTCAGCCAAGAAAGCAGACAAATTATTGGCCGAGAATAAGGCTTGGCCGCTCACAGGTGTACCATTTGCTGTCAAAGATGCTATCTGTACAGCCGGTATTTTATCTACCGGTTCATCTAAAATTTTGGGTAATTATACTCCACCATTTGACGCGACAGTCATAAAAAAAATTCGTTCTCAGGGGGCGGTATTGATTGGTAAAAATAATTGTGACGCGTTTGGTCATGGAGCGAGTAATGAAAATAGTATGTTTGGTCCGGTACATAATCCTCATGATTTGAGCAAAGTGGCCGGAGGTTCATCAGGTGGTTCTGCGGCCGCGGTCGCTGACAATATGTGTACTTTTGCCATTGCTGAAGATACTGGCGGTTCTATTCGTCAGCCGTCCAGTTTTTGTGGAATTGTGGGTCTACGTCCTAGCTATGGTCGTAATTCTCGTTTTGGTATCATGCCAATGGCTTCTTCTTTTGATACGGTTGGCCCGATGACCAAAACCGTAGAGGATATGGCAGTAGTGATGCAGGTTATAGCTGGACAAGATAGCCTTGATGCCACCACGGTTCCAGATAGTGTGCCTGATTATTTTAGCGAATTAAATAAAGATATAAAAGGTCTGCGTGTGGGTGTGCCTAAAGAATATTTTGAAACCGAGGGCATGGACAAAGAAGTGCGACAGATTGTCCAACAACAAATAAAAGAGTTAGAGAAACAAGGAGCGAAAATTATCGATGTTAGTTTGCCACTGACCAAATACGCGATTGCGGCTTATTATGTGTTGGTGCCCAGTGAAGTGAGTTCGAATTTTGGTCGTTTGGACGGTGTACGCTACGGTGTGCGCTCCGAAGCGGAAAATTTATTTGATTTGTATGCCAAAAGTCGCTCGATTGGTTTTCCTGAAGAGGTTAAACGTCGTATTCTAATAGGTACATATGCTTTATCCGCCGGATATTATGATGCTTATTACAAAAAAGCCCAACAAGTTCGCACCTTGATTCGTCGTGATTTTGATCGGGTTTTTAGTGGTGTGGATGTTTTGATTACCCCTACCTCTCCTTTTCCGGCTTTTGGTTTGGGCGAAAAAGCTTCTGACCCGATTGCTTTGTACTTGGCGGATGTATTTGTTAGTCCGGCGAGTAATGCTGGAATTCCAGGGATTTCTGTGCCAGCTGGCAATACCAAAGAAGGCTTGCCGGTGGGTGTGCAGATTATGGGTCCAAGATTAAGTGAAGGTTTGGTCATGAGAGTTGCTAATAAAATTATTAAAAAATAATTTATGCCTACCGAAGATTCATCAATTTTAAGTACCGATCGGATTTTGCCTCCACAAAATTTTACTACAGCTGGTGAGGCGGTGAATTTTCGTGATAGTTGGAGAATTTTTAGGATTATTAGTGAATTTATAGACGGCTATCAATTTTTGAGTAAATTTAAAAGTGAAGTGACTGTTTTAGGATCAGCACGCCTGCCTAAAAACGGACATTATTATAAAGTAGCTGAAGACCTAGGAAGATTATTGGGGAAAAACGGTTTTACCACTATCACCGGCGGCGGTCCGGGGATCATGGAAGCGGCCAATAAAGGGGCGTTTGAGACTGGCGGGACAACAGTGGGCATCAATATCCAACTACCTTTTGAACAGCGTATTAATCCGTATGTAAAAGAATCAGCTGGTTTCTTTTATTTTTTTACTCGTAAAGTAATGCTCACTTCTCCAGCCAATGCTTTTGTATTTTTTCCGGGTGGATTTGGCACATTGGATGAATTTTTTGAAGTGGTGGATTTTATGGAGTTGGGATTAATGCAAAAAGCGCCGGTTATTTTGGTTGGCAAAGAATTTTGGCAACCATTATTGAAATTTTTACGTTCTTGTTCGGCTGGATTGGCACATTCTTTTCCCGAAGAAATTATTGATAGTTGGCACTTGGTGGATACAGCGGAAGAAGCGTTTGAGTTTATAAAAGATCAGAAATTAGAACCGCAAGAATGTCAGGTAAATGAAAATGGTATTTATTGTCAAGGCGGTCCGGATTGGCGGATTTTTAGAATTATGGCCGAATTGGTGGACGGTTTTGAATTTTTGGCCAATATTAAAAATGACGTGACGGTGTTTGGCACTAAAAGCATTTTACCAGGTTCTTCATACTATAATGCCGCTTATGAAGTAGGTAAGGTTTTAGCCAAAAACGGTTTTACCACTATTACCGGCGGCGGCCCAGGGATCATGGAAGCGGCCAACAAAGGGGCGTTTGATGCGGGCGGCGAAAGCGTTGGAGTGAATATGCGCTGGGAGAAAGGTGAACGAATAAATAATTTTGTCACCAAAAACATTGGTTTCTTTTTTCCATTTGTTCGTAAGTTAATTATCACTGCTCCTTCGAAAGCCTTTGTGTTTTTTCCCGGTGGGTTTGGTACTCTACATCAATTATTTGAGCTTTTGACTTTGCAAGAAACCAAAAAAATTCCTTTGACCCCAACAATTTTAGTAGGCAGTGATTTTTGGCGGCCAATGGTTGAATATTTTCATGTTTTATATCATGATTTCAAAACTATCGGTGTAAAAGATCAGGATTTGGTAAAGGTTGTGGATCGTCCGGAAGATATTTTAAAATTTTTATAATAAAAATGATTCCTTATTTTCAAGTTAATGCCGTCGCTATTGGGCCACTCACCATTCAAGTTTGGGGTTTTTTTGTATCTTTGGGAATAATGGCCGGATTATTTTTAACTTATAAATTGGCGCATAAATATTTTTTGCCCCAACAAGTAATTTTGGATTTAGGAGTTTGGGGAGTGGTAGGCGGATTAATTGGCGCACGCGTCTTTCATGTCTTGTTTTACGCCCCGGATTATTATTTATTGCATCCTTCTGAAATTATTTATTTTTGGCAGGGCGGCGCATCTTCTCTGGGTGGTTTTGTCGGGGCTTTATTTGCGATTTATATATTTGCCAAATTTAAAAATTTGATTCTCAAAGATATCCTGCCATTTTTTGATGTGATGGCTTTGAGTCTGTGGCTGGGTTGGGCGATAGGGCGGATTGGTTGTTTTATGATTCATGATCATCCCGGTCGTTTATCTAATAATTTTCTATCGGTAAATTTCCCTGGTGGTGCGCGTTATGATATGGGATTATTGGATTCACTATTAGGATGGTTTTTGTTTATTATCTTTGTTTTTTTATTTCAAAAATTAATTAGGATACGTTGGGGCTTAGTTGCATCATTATCTTTTATGGGTTATGCTTTTGTGCGGTTTTGGTTGGATTTTTTGCGGGCGACGGATATTGAACAGGCTGATGTGAGATATTTCAATTTGACTCCGGCTCAGTGGGGGATGATAGTGATTTTTGTCGGATTGACTTTTATATTGGTTTTTGATAATATTAAGCGGTCAAAAAATATTGGAGAGGTCGCATAGTGGCCGAGTGCGCCGCCTTGGAAAGGCGGTATACCGCAAGGTATCGAGGGTTCAAATCCCTCCCTCTCCGCACGGGTTTTTAAAGTGGGCTAAACGCTCACTTTTTGCTTTTGTTAAGATTAGCTATGTTGTTTCAAAGTGAAAAATATTGATTGACTATATGTGCTATAAAAACATATAATATTGAGATATGATAAAAATCAAAGCAAGTAGCTATCAATCTATTCCTCGCCAATCTGTAAGATTAGGCGAGAGGCACAAGCAAGAACCGTTTGATGTTGATTGTTGTGGTATACAGATAAGAATAAATACTGGTGTCTATGCTACTTCTGGAGACTCAGAACTAATGATTGAGACGGCTAAAATATCCCCAAATGAGACTTTCTTAGAAATTGGTTGCGGTACCGGAGTTGTTTCAATTGCTTTATCCAAACGTTCTAATTCTGGTGTTGGGGTAGATATAAATGATTTTGCTGTAGAAAATAGCAAATTCAACGCCGAAAAACATAGTGCAAAAAATATCAAATTTTTTAAATCAAATGTGTTTGAAAATGTAAATGGTAAATTTGATGTAATTGTTTGTAATCCACCCTATACCAATCATGCGGTTTCAGACGATATCGACAGGATGTATTGGGATCCAAACGATGAGACGAAAAGAATATTTTTTAAAGATGTTAGCAATTTTTTGAAAGAGAACGGAAGAATATATTTTGGCTGGGCAGATTTTGGAGATATCGATGTTGATTTACCGCTCAAATTGGCGGAGGAAAGTGGTTTTGTCTTAGTACAAATAACAGAGAAACAGCATGCTAATAAATTCACTTTTTTGGTGTTTGAATTTTACAAGATAAATAATTAATTTGATTTATTTTACAAAATCAGTAATTGCTCTTAGCTTTTTAAAGTGCTACAATAGAAAGTATTAATTAATTTTTTAATAAAATAATTTTATGATGTATTATGGGTTTGCGCCTTTTGGCTGGATTTTTATGATTTTATTTTGGGGGTTAATTATCTTTGGACTTGTCTCTTTGTTTAAATGGTTGTTGGATCAGAATAAGGGCGAAAGACAAAACGAAAAAACACCTTTGGATATTTTGAAAGAGCGTTATGCAAAAGGGGAGATTGACAAAAAGGAATTTGAAGAGAAAAAAGATGGGTTAAAGTAAAAAATTTATAGTATCTTAAAATAATTTTTAGAAATAAAAAATCCCTCGGTTCGACTTGTTTAAAGACAACTGGATCGAGGGATTTTAATTTAATTTTATTCCGGTAAATTCATTTTTTGATATATAACCATCGAAACCATCAGCAGTAGTACTGATATCAGTGCAGAGACCAGACAATAATAGCAAATAGATTCGATAACATAAATTTGTAAATAGGTGAGGCGTACACTAAACAAAAAAGCCAATACTGAAAGTGGTAATAAAGTATTTAATAAAAAAGTGAACTTTTCTTTTAAACTCATTACTGCGACAATTAAAACAAAAAAATAAAAAGCCAATCCGATGAGCGATACCGGCACTCCCAATACGGTAGAGTAGGCGCTTTGAGCCACTACCTGACAGGAATTTACTTGAGTATAACCAAAACAATTCAGAATTTTGTTTTCATAGCGAGTGTAGGTAAGATAAGAAGTATCGGCTATGCCGACAATAGCCATGATGATCAGTACTATTTTCCAAAAACGTTCTATTTTTATTGGCCGTTTTAAAAAATTATGGATAAATTTAAACATAATTAATCATTAAAATTAATTTATATTTATTTTAGCATCTTTTTAATATTTTAAAAAGATTTAGAGTGTGCCTAAATCCAATGTCTGATCAATTTTTATTTGATCCACAAATTCATAAGCATGGCTGACCAAAATTACCGCTCCTTCAAATTCATCCAAAGCTTTGGCGATAATTGGCAGATGGCGGAAATTGATATGATTAGTCGGCTCGTCCATAATGAGCAATCCTGGTTTTTGCAAAACAAATCTAGCATAGCAAAGCAAACCTTTTTGTCCCTCAGAATATGAACCAATTTTGTTTTTTAAAATTTCGCTGGATAATAAAAATTGCGCGGCGGTAGCATAAATTTCTTGATTCCATGGATCTTCCATCATTTCCGCCAATGCTTCATAACCGGTTTTTTCAAAATCCAAACCGGAAAAATCTTGGCGGTAGTAACCAACTTTTACATTTTTGGTAATTAGCGCGCCAGTTTCATTTCCTATGGCTAGCGCTTCCAGGAAAGTGCTTTTGCCAATGCCGTTTGGGCCTTTTACCAAGAGTTTTTGTTTTTTACGCAAAGAAATAGGGGATAAAAGTTCTTTCCTCACAGGTTCGTGATTTATCATGACGCCAACTGAGTTTATCTCTACTACCGGACCGACGATGTCGGTTTGACTGGGGATAGTAAATTCGTTTATGGTTTTATCTTCTTGACGTTCGTCTACCATTTCTTCTTCCGCTTCTTCTACCTGATCGCGTAATTTGCTGGCGAGTTTGCGCATTTTACCACCTTTATGGGCAAAAAAATTGATTTTGTCTTTTCTGTCTTGAATACTTTTGAGCAGTTGAGCATTTTCGGCGCGTTCACGCTCGATTTGAGCTTCAATTTCTCCTAGTACTTCATAATAATCGCCCACGTACTGTTCAATTTTATGAGTGTATGAGTCCAAATACAAGACGCCATGGGTAAAAGCGTTCAAAAAATTGGCATCATGAGAAATCACCAAACAAGTTTTTGGATAGGCCATCAAAAATTGAGTGAGATGATCAATCCCGTCCGTGTCCAAATTATTGGTTGGTTCATCTAGTAATAAAATATCCGGTTCTTGAATAAGCGCATAAGCTAAAAGTAACCGCGCTTGTTGTCCGCCGGAAAATTGTTTAATTTTTCTATCTAAAGGTGCTTTCAGGTGGACTACCTCCAAGACACCTTTTATTTTTTTTGGTAAATCGTATTTTTTTTCAGCAAAGGCTTGTTCAAAAAATTTTTCCACGGTTTTGTCTAGATTCTCTCTCTTCATTACTTGAGTAGAAATGGCGATGGTCGCTCCTATGCCCAAATGCACTTTCCCACCATCGGGTTTTATTTGGCCAGTAATCATTTTGAAAATAGTGCTTTTGCCAGCGCCGTTTTGACCCATGATGGTGATTTTGGCATTTTCTCGCACTGAAAAATTGGCTTCTTCGAGAAGCGGCTTTCTTTCGTCATATCCAAATGAAACATTTTCAAATCGGACAATTACGTCACCGTGATTCATAGTTTTATATTTATGATTTGTTTTAACTAGAATAGAAAGCCATTATACCAGAAAAAATCGTTTAGTCAATGTAAAACTGCTTATTTTGATTGCCAATCACTCAATTTTATGCTATAATTATTTTAATTATGTTGGACCTTATTTGGAGTAATTATCTATTTCAACCATTAGTCAATGCCCTAGTGTGGATTTATAACAATATGACCGACCATAGTTTGGGCTGGTCGGTGGTTTGGCTTACCGTATTTTTGCGTATTATTTTATTGCCTTTGACTATTATTTCCGAACGCAATGCCATTCGTCAGGAAAAAGCCGAAGCTGAAGCACTAGAAGCGTCCAAAGCATTTCGTCATGATCATGTCGCTCAGCAAGAGGTAATACGTAAAATAATGAAAAAAAATCGTATTTCTCCTTGGGCCAAAGTTTTGGCCTTACTCATTCAATTGTTAGTTTTGATTTTGCTCTATCAGGTATTTGTGCGGGGTATTTCTGGCGAAAAATTGGCCAAACTTATTTATCCGTTTATTGATTTTCCAGGTAAATTAAATACTAATTTTTACGGTTTTGATATTGGTAAAGTACATGATTGGATTTGGTCAGCGATAGTGGCTGGTTATGTGTTTTGTAATATTATCTTTGAAAATCGTAAACAGAAACATTGGCAGAATAGCCAAGTGGTATTTTTGTTTCTTTTTCCGATTTTTACCTTTAGTGCTCTTTGGATCTTACCGATGGTAAAGTCTCTGTTTATTTTGACCTCAATGATCTTTTCTGATATAATGACTTTATTATTCTCTTTCTTTTTAGTAGAAAAACCAGCTAAATCTACTAATCATCACTAATATTTTTGTATATGGCCGGAGACTCATTAGATAAATTAATGTATTCGTTTGTACTAGATGACGTTTTGAAAGGATTTTTTATTTCTGTGCCACCGGGTTATGTGGCTTGTGTGTATGATTTGGGTCGGGGAGTATTGAAGAAGGTTTTGACTCCTGGGCTTCATTTGAAAATTCCTTTTTGGCAAAAAGCTAAATTATTTAATGTTCAGACACTCGAATATACTATCAATCGTCAATTTAGTTCCGAAAACGAAAAAGCTTTGGGTGATATACCGATTGCGGCAATGACTCAAGACGGGTTGCGAGTGGCTGTAGAAGGAACAATACTTTTACGTTTGGATGTACACCAAATCCCTAGTATTTGGCAGCAGATTGGTGAAGATTTTGTGGCCAAAATTGTTCGTCCCACAATTCGTAGTCGGGTACGAATGGTGTTTAGCAAATTTACCTTGCAAGAAATTACAGCCAATAAGCGTGATGCTGTAGAAATGGAGCTCAAAAATGAGCTCGAACGTATCTTTTATGCTCGTGGTATTTATGTTGAAAATGTACTCTTGCATGAAGTGCAAACTATAAAATAATATATTACCCCATATTGAAGTATGGGGTTTTTATATCTAGCATCTGTTTCTTATTTATGGTATAATTTTTTGTAGTTTATAAGTAAATTAGTATGTTTAAAAGATTGTCGTTTTTTTTGTTTTTTTTGTCTGTTGGTATTTTTTTAGTTCCAGCTTTAACTTTCGCCAAGACTACCACTGCCGATTTAGGTGTTAGTGCTTCGTCATCTTATACTTATGATAATACCAAGATTGAATTTTCTGGTGGAGTGGCGCGGCTTAAAACTGATTCTACTTGGTTAAATTCTTCTTGGGGCTGGCGTCAAGCTATTACTGTTACCAATCCTACAATATTTAATAATACTAGTACCGAGATACAGATTGATCTTACTAATAGCAATAGTGATTTTTGGAATCATATTGAGTCGAATGGAAGAAGTTTACGTTTTACTTCTAATGACGGCTCTACTTTGTTGAATCATTATGTTGAATCTTTTGACTATTCTGGCCAGACAAGCACTGTCTATGTGTCGGTGCCCTCAATTAGCAGACAGACTACCACTACCATTTATATGTATTTTGGCAATACTGCCGCCACCGATTTATCTAGCGCCACTAATACATTCTATTTTGATGAGACTTTTACCGGTGCGAGTATCGATACTAGTAAATATACCATTATAGATGCCAATAATGTTTTTTCTCAAAACGGAACTCAATTGGTGGGAGCAGCTTATGAAGGCGGATCGTCGTGGCATTCTTTGTATGCTTCTACTACTTTATATACAGTTAGCCCTTCTTCTGGTTTGGTTTTCGAAGCAGATTTTACCACTACTAATGTGGCCAACAAAGATCAAAATCTTCTGATTGGTTTTAAAAATAATAGTGTTGAGTCGGTTTCTACCTTTTTTTCTAGCATGAAATATGATGTATATATCAATGGGGGCTACTCGGCAGGTTGTTCAAATTATAGCATCCGTTATAATTCCGACGGTACCAATACCACTGACAGTGGTTATGATATTGCCTGTGATACTACTTATCGTGTTCGTATAGTAGTTTATCCTTCCAATGGAGCTGATTATTTTATTAGGGGTGGTGCCTTTACTAGTTGGACATACCTAGGGCATTCTACCCTTAATTATAGTGATCCAATGGTATTTGCTATAATTAAACAAGAAGGACAAGCGACAATTGACAATGTTCGTATCAGACATTCAACTATAACTGCTACCAGCGAAAGCCGAAGTTTTCCTCGTTATGCCGGCCCGTTATCCAGTGCTGCAAATTTTTCTGAACCAGCTGTAATCTATGAGAATGGGATGTTTAAGATGTGGTATTCAACTACTGCTACTCCATTTTCTATTGGTTATGCCACTTCTTCCGATGGGATCAATTGGAGTGGTGGTAGTATTGTGCTTAGTTCCAGTGGGGTAAATGGAACCTTTGATAAATCAGTTGCCAGTAGGCCAGAGGTAATAAAAGATACTGGTATTTATTATTTATATTACAACGGTTTTGAAACCGATCAAAGTGGTGTCGGTAAAATCGGTTTGGCCACTTCGTCAGATGGTATAAATTGGAATAGGTATAGTGGTAATCCAATTTTAGCCACATCTACCGGATCTGATTGGGAGAGTAACAGTCTCTATAATAGTGCAGTAGTGAAAGTTGGCAGTGTTTGGTATATGTTGTATGAAGGAAGAGGAGCTACTACCAATAGACTTGGTTTAGCCACATCCTCTGATGGTATAACTTGGACTAAATATGCTAGTAATCCAGTGATTACTAATGGTTTAGCTGGATATGCAGCTAATTATGCAGCGGCACCTAATTTAATTTATCAAAATGGTAAATTTTATACTTGGTTTTTGTATAATCAAGGGGACGGTACTTATCGTATGGCCCGTGCCTATTCTAGCGATGCTATCAATTGGACACGATATAATGTACCGGAATTGTCTCCAGAGGAGGCCTGGGAATATATTTCAGTGTCTGACCCATCAGCACCATTGGAAGTCAATGGTTCGGTGTATATGTATTATATGGGAGGAAATCAAAATGGAATTGGTAATATGGCTTTATTGAAGTATAATGGGACTTTGAGTTCCCTAGTATCTTCTTCAACCCCATTTTTATTTTCTTCGACCACCGTACCATTTCAAGAATTTTCTGCCTCAAGTGGTTCCACTTCTACTCAATACTCCACCACCCATCCCACCCTTGTCGGCCCGGGCGTGGCCTATGATAAAGTCACGGCCTTTAATGCCACCAGCACCGGTCTGGGTTCTGTAAATTTTCAAATATCCAATAATGGTTCCTCTTGGTATTACTGGAATGACACGGCTTGGGCCTCAGCTTCCAATAGTTCCCAATCCAATTCTTCCACTGTTATCAACACCAACATCACGACCTTTAGTGATGCCTATCCCAGCGGTACCTTTTACTGGAAAGCCTTCTTTGTTTCAGATGGTACTCAGTCTAGTTCATTATCCAATCTGTCTTTTGTCACCAATCTTTTGCCAACCGTTACTGTAGACACAATCTCCGGAACCAAAAAATCCTCCGTTACTTTTAACTATAATCTCATAGATCCAGACCAAGACATCACCAACCTTTCTCAAACCGTCACGAGTGGTGTGGAATACTCTCTCAATGGCACTACCTGGTCCGACGCCACCGCCAGTACCACCGGCGACGGTCTCACCGGTCTTTCATCTACCTCTTCACCTGGCCAGGCTCATACCTTTGTCTGGGACAGTACCACTGATGCCTCTACCACCGAATCCAACACCGTCTATATGCGTTTTCGTCCTAATGACGGATCGGATTTTGCTACCAGTTGGACTACCAGCAGTGTCTTTAGTTTGGATAATGTGGCGCCTTCAGGTGTCGGCGCTCCCACTTTTGGCACCATTAGTACCACTTCAATTGAAGTGGTAAAACCCGCCACCGTCACCGATGGTGGCACCCTTACTTATTGGCAAGTCAGGCGAGATTCTTCAACTCTAGGTTCTATAATTGCCACTTCTACTACCTCCACTACTGTTACCGGTCTTTCATCCAACACTCAATACACTTTTGACGCTCGGTTTAGTGATTTAGCTAGCAATACCAGTACTTTTAGCGCTACCTCTGCTCTTTATACTGCGGCCAATATTCCAACACTTCTTTCGGCCACAGTTTCTGTTGGCAGTGGAGCGCAGATAGCTTTATCCTGGACTGGTGATGCTACGGATTATTATGTTGAAAATACTACTGCTAACACAAATTCTGGTTGGCAGATTTCTAATGAAAAAATTTTCTCCAATTTAACTTGTAATACCACCTATGTTTTCAGAGTAAAAGGCAGAAATGGTGATCAAGTTGATACTAGCTGGTCCTCGAATGTCAGTGCCACAACTCTTCAATGTGGCAATGTGGTTTTACCATCTTTTAGCCCAGTAATGCCAATTAATTCTTTAGCTGTAACGCTCAACAATCAACAAACAGTAGTCACTTCTAGCGCCGTTACTTTGTTAGCTTCTGTCCAGAATGCTAAACAAATAGCTGTTTCCAATTATCCTAATTTTGCTGACGCCAGTTGGGAAGAATATAGCGCCATCAAAGATTGGAAATTATTGCCCGGGTCTGGTCAAAAGATTGTCTATGTAAAATTTAGATCAGCTGAAGGGGCGGTGTCGGATGTCTATAAGCTAAATTTGACGCTAAATGAAACAGTCAATAAATCGGCACCAATTGTCACCAACACCACCACTTCAAAAGAGATAGTTAAAAATGATAACAATCTAAATTTAAAAATTAAAAATTCTAACCAATATACGGCCGGTTCTTTACTACAATTATCCTATCAATATACCAATGAGACTAAAACCACCGTAAAGATAAGAGTCATGCGTGAGGTTGTAAATAATCAAAACAAAGTGATTAAAAGAGCTTATGGTCGAGCTACTCTTAAACCGGGCAAAAGCTTCACCAACAACACTAAAGAAAGACTTCCTACGAATTTAAAGGTTGGTGATTATTTTGTCAGAGTAAGGGTGTATGAACAGGGGAGTGGGATAGTAATTGGGAAGGATGATCAATCAATTAAAATTATAAAAAGAACTAAGGTAAAAGTTAGCAAGAAACTTTAATTTGTAAAGTCTAAATTTTGTTAAATATTTACTCTTGACAGTGTGGATAAGCTCTGGTATATTATCACTCAGTATATAAGAGTGATAAATTACTATGAACCCTCGTCAGGAACAACTTTTGACTCTAGTAATTGAAAAATATATTGAAACAGCCCAGCCAGTAGGGTCTAAATTTTTGGTATCAGATGCTGGTTTGGATTTTGGTGAAGCCACGGTACGCAACGAACTTCGTGAACTTGAGGAAATGGGTTTTTTAACCCATCCTCATACGAGCGCCGGCCGTATTCCGACTGATAAAGGTTATAAATTTTATTTGAAAGAAATTGACTGGTCAAAGTTGAAAATTAATAAAAAAGACTCTCAAATGTTGGCGGCTTTTTCAGTTGTTGAAGATAAGATTCAAGCCCAGAAAAATTTGGCCAAATTATTGGCCGCTATGACTCAAGAAACAGTCATTTTTAGTTTTTCCAAAAATTCTATATATTACACCGGTCTTTCCAATTTATTTTCCAAGCCAGAATTTGTGGAGCTAGGAGTGGTAGGAGATGTGTCGGCAGTATTTGATCGTTGTGAGGATTGTATTCCGGCGGTTTATGAAATAGTGTCAGAAGACATCAAATTTTTTGTTGGTACTGATCATCCGTTTGGCAGTATGCTCTCAATGGGTGCTTTTAAATTTAGTGATAGTCTTTTGATATTACTTTCTCCGACTCGCACTGATTATAAACGTAATTATTCACTTTTACAGGTAATAAAAGAAATTTTAAATAAATAATATCTTCTATGCCAATTTTTAACAACGGTGCACGACCGGCAGCGACTGTAGGGGTTTATATCGTAAATAATGACGATAAAATATTTTTAATACGTTCACCAAAGTGGAGCGATCGATTGGTGCCTCCAGGCGGCCATATTGAATCAGGTGAAACTATTACAGAGGCCGCTATTCGCGAAGTAAAAGAAGAAACCGGACTCGATATCACTGACATAGAATTTTTGGATGTGAAGGATATGATCGCCCCAGAAGGATTTTTAAAAGAAAATTATCATTTTGTTGGTTTACAGGTAAAAGCCAAATTAGCAGATGATCATCAAGAACCAATCTTAGATGGAAGAGAATCTAGTGAATATTTTTGGTTGAGTGCTAGAGAAATTTTGGAAAGACAGGATGTCGAACAAACCACTTTAAACATCGTTAAAAAACATTTTATAGAAGAAAAAAATATAAAAAAAGAATGTGCAAATTGCGAAGAAAATAATAGTAAAACAGAAGAATACAAACGAGATTGGCAGCGCGCTCTAGCTGATTATAAAAATTTGCAAAAAGAAACTAATGAGCGCCGCGGTGAATGGGCGCAAATGAGCAAAGCGCAAATTTTGGAAGATTTTATTCCCGTTTATGACAATTTTAAATCCGCTTTTTTCCACCATCCTATATTACAAGCCGATAATGAAGAACATAAACAAATAAAAAATTGGATCGATGGTATTGGATTTATCATGAAACAATTTGGTGATGTGATGAAAAATCATGGCATCGAAGAAATAAAAACCATTGGTGAAAAATTTGATCCCAATTTACATGAATCGATGGGCGAAGAAGAAATGGAAGGAAAAGAAGCCGGTATAATTGTTAAAGAATTGGTTGGTGGTTATAAGATGGGCAATAAAGTGATCAAGGCGGCTAAAGTGATTATTGCCAAATAATATAAATTTTATTAATTTTCTTTTTAGCCGCACGACTAAAAAGAAAAAGGAGAAAATAGGTATGTCTTTAATTCGTTGGAGCCCGATGTGGGATCCTTTCGCCGAAATGGACGAGGCGTTTACTCGTCTGCCGGCCATTAATTCATCACTAAAGGCTTTTACGCCGGCAGTGGATATCTATGAAACTGACAAAGCAGTCGTCGTAGAAACTCCTTTGGCCGGATTCAATCCAAATGATGTCAAAGTGAGTGTAGAAAAAGGCGTTTTGACTTTACAAGGTGAAAACAAAAAGGAACACGAGATTGAAGAAAAAAATTATTATCGCAAAGAGGTTCGTAGTGGTGCTTTTTATCGCCAGATTGCTTTACCAACCGCCGTGGTTGAAGATAAAGTTGAAGCTAGTTTTGAAGACGGAATTTTGAAAATTACTTGTCCCAAGACCAAACCGGCGGAGGCCAAAAAAGTAGAAATAAAAGTTACCAAAAAGACAAAATAATTTGTCATTCCGACAAAACTCCCGAATTATTCGGGGGTTTAATCGGGGAAATAATTTTATTAATAAAGTAATTTAAATACATATGTCAAAAGTATTAGGAATCGATCTTGGTACAACCAATAGTTGTATGTCTATCATCGAGGGCGGGCAACCAAAAGTCCTCGAAAATAAAGAAGGTGCGCGTACAACACCATCTATTGTGGCAGTTTCAAAAAGCGGTGAACGTTTAGTGGGTCAATTGGCCAAACGCCAAGCAGTCACTAATCCGGAAAACACTCTATATTCCATCAAGCGTCTTATTGGTCGCAATTGGAATGACAGTGAAGTGCAACGCGATCTCAAACTCATGCCATACAAAATTGTGCAATCTGGTCAAGGTGTAAAAGTGCAAATGCAAGGCAAAGAATATTCTCCTCAAGAAATTTCGGCTATGGTTTTGCAAAAACTCAAAGCGGATGCTGAAGAACGTTTGGGAGAAAAAATTACTGAAGCGGTAATTACTGTGCCGGCTTATTTCGATGATTCTCAACGCCAGGCTACCAAAGACGCCGGTGAAATTGCCGGTCTGAAAGTTCTGCGTATTATCAACGAACCGACAGCGGCTGCTTTGGCTTATGGTTTTGACAAAAAGACTGAGCAAAAAATCGTCGTGTACGATTTGGGTGGTGGTACTTTTGATGTGTCCATCCTCGAAGTCGCCCCTGATAATGTTCAGGTACTTTCTACCAACGGTGATACTCATCTTGGTGGTGATGACTTTGATCAAGTTATTATTCAATGGATTTTGGATGAATTCAAAAAAGATCAAGGGATTGATTTGGGTAATGATCCGTTGGCTTTGCAACGTATCAAAGAAGCGGCCGAAAAAGCCAAGATTGAACTCTCGACCGCTCAGGAAAGTGAAATCAATCAACCATTTATTACCTCCGACGCTACTGGTCCAAAACACTTGGTAATGAAATTAACCCGTTCTAAATTGGAAGAATTAGTTGGCGGTTTGGTAGAAAAAACTTTGGGTCCGGTGAAGAAAGCTTTGGAAGATGCCAAACTTTCTGCCAACGATCTCAATGAAGTAGTAATGGTCGGTGGTATGACTCGTATGCCGCTTGTATTACAAACAGTGGAGAAATTCTTTGGCAAGAAGCCAAACATTTCTGTAAATCCCGATGAAGTGGTAGCGGTGGGTGCGGCTGTGCAAGGTGGTGTACTCAAAGGTGATGTCAAAGATGTGCTCTTGCTTGATGTTACTCCACTTTCCTTTGGTATTGAAACTATGGGTAGTGTGATGACCAAACTTATTGAACGCAACACTACTATTCCAACTTCCAAATCTCAAACTTTTTCTACTGCCGCTGATAATCAACCAAGTGTAGAAATTCATGTGTTGCAAGGTGAACGCCCAATGGCCGCCGACAACAAATCACTTGGTCGCTTTATTTTGGATGGTATCCCAATGGCCCCGCGTGGTATTCCGCAAATCGAAGTGACTTTTGATATCGATGCCAATGGTATTTTAAATGTTAAAGCCAAAGACAAAGGCACCAACAAAGAACAAAGTATTCGCATCGAAGCTTCATCGGGTCTTTCCAAAGAAGAAATCGAAAAGATGAAAAAAGAAGCGGAATTGCACGCTGATGAAGATAAGAAAAAACAAGAATTAATCGAAGCGCGCAATATTGCTGACTCCATGATTTATACTACCGAAAAAATGATGAAAGATGTGGAAGAAAAGAAAATCGAAATCACGTCCGAAGAAAAATCCAAAGTAGAAGATGCTCTTAAGGTGGTGAAAGAAGCTAAAGATAAAGACGATGTGGAAGCCATCAAAAAAGCGGCTGACGAACTTTCTAAGGCGGCTCAAACTGTAGGAATGAAAATGTATCAAAAAGAACAGGAAGCGGCCAAAGGTGCGCAAGCCGGTGCCGCCCCAAACACTGAAGCTGCTCCTGGATCTGATAAAAAAGAAGACGGTCCTATTGAGGGTGAAGTAGTGAAATAATTATCGTAAACTGTTATAATATTAGGGCAGAATTTAATCTGCCCTAATAAGTTTAATTTTATGTCTATTGATAAAGAATCAACTATTCGTGTCGAGGCTATCAAAGCGGAGCAAGATGAATTAAAAAAATTTAAAATGTACATGGAGTATTTAAAAGATAAATTGGGCAGAAGTGGTGCGGCCGATCTTTTAAGCCTTGATATTCAAAATTTAAATTCAAGTGATCTTGAATTTTATAAAAGAACAGTTTTATTTTTAAAATCTCTAAATGAACAAAATTGTAATTTTGAGATGATAAAGAATGAGTGTATAAAAATCGCCAAAGATAGTCGTAGCTTAAAACAACACAATCTCTCAGGATGGATTATTAATGCGATGACGTCTTTGACGTATATTGATTTGCTATCTGACAGTTGGGATGGTAATGGTGACCCCGAAAGATCTACCAAAAAATTAGTCCAAACTTGTCTTAATTACACTGATCCAGAAAATTTATTTTAGATTTAGGAAATTATGTCCAAAGATTATTACAAAATATTAGGAATTGAAAAAAATGCCACTGCTGATGAAGTAAAAAAAGCCTTCAAAAAAGCAGCGATGCAATATCATCCGGATAGACCAGGTGGTGATGAAAAAAAATTTAAAGAAGTAAATGAAGCTTATCAGGTGCTAAGTGACGCTCAAAAGCGATCCCGCTATGATCAGTTTGGTTCAGATTTTGAACAGCAAGGCGGATTTGGCGGCGGGGCCAGTTGGGAGGATTTTATGCGCCAAGCCCGCGGCGGTCAAAGTGGTGGTTTTCAATTTGATTTTGGCGGTGAAGATCTCGGCGATATTTTCGGTAATATTTTTGGTGGTGGACGTTCTCGTGGTACAGGACGCGCTCGCGGTAATGATATCCAAGTAGATGTAGAGTTAGATTTTAAAGAGGCCGCTTTTGGTATCGAAAAAGAAATCCATTTGCGAAAACAAAGTAGTTGTGATGTGTGTAGTGGTAGTGGCGGTGAGCCTGGCAGTAAAACTGAAAAATGTGTTACTTGTGGCGGTCAAGGTCAAGTGGCGCAAAATCAAAGAACATTTTTGGGTATGATGCAAACCATTGTGACTTGTCCTGATTGTCAAGGTAGAGGAGAGAAGCCCAGCAAAAAATGTAAACATTGCGGCGGTGATGGTATATTGGCTAAATCCAGCAATATTAAAGTGAAAATTCCCGCTGGTATCAATACTGGCGAATCATTGCGTTTGTCTGGATATGGCGAGGCGGCCCCTCACGGCGGTCAAGCCGGAGATCTTTATGTACGCGCGCATATTAAACCAAATAAATATTTTCATCGTGAAGGTTTTGATATTTATACTGAGAGTGAAATTAGTTTTTCTCAAGCCGTACTGGGCGATAAAATAGAAGTAGAAACAATTGACGGCCCGGTAACTCTTACTATTCCAGAAGGTATTGAATCAGGTCAGCTTATAAAAATGAAAGGCCATGGCATTACTCATCTAGGACGATCGACACGAGCCGATCATTTTGTAAAGATTAAAATACGTATTCCCAAAAAACCATCGCGAGATGTCCGTAAAAAATTAGAAGAATTGAAAGATGTTTTATAATTTATTATTATAAAAACTTTTTTTGACATTGTAAAAGTATACCTAAAATGGTATACTTTTTTTATGACGGAATTATCAGACAAAGAATTAGTGGAAAAAGTCCAAAGCGGCGATATTTTGGCTTTTGAAAAGCTGCTTTTTAGGTATGAAAAGCAAATTTTTTTCTATATTTTAAAATTTATTAACCAAAAAGAAAACGCTCAAGATATTACTCAAGAAACCTTTATAAAAGTTTATAGGAGTCTAAAAACCTTCGATCCGGAATATAAATTTAAAACTTGGCTTTATACTATCGCTACCAATACTGCCTATGATTGGCTAAGAAAAGCCAAAAATAATCAGGAAATATTCATTATTGATGATCCTGATAATAATTTTGAAACAATTGATGATCGTTCTTCGTATAAAGAAATAGAGGCTAAAGAGCTCCTTGAAAAACCAATGCAAAATTTAAAGCCGGCTTATAAAAGTGCTTTGTTGTTGTATTATTACGATGGTATGAAATACGAGGAAATTGCCCAAATCCTTGGTGTGCCTCTAAACACTGTCAAAACTTATTTATTGCGCGCCAAAGCGCAATTGAAAAAAGAAATCAAATAATATGTCCGATGAAAAATTTTCTCAGATAACTCACGATCAGATTATGCGTTCGGTGAGAGTGGTCAAAAATCGCTATTATTTGTACGGTCTTTTAAGCGGTTTTCTTTTTGGTTTTGGCCTAGCCGGCTATATTGCTTATGCTAAAATTGTTGAACAGGATAGTTTTGAGTTTTTGTCAGTTTGGCTCGATACAATTAAAATTGATTTTAGTTTGTATCGTGATTTTCTCGATGATTTCAAAGAATTTTTACCACTTAAAAATTTATTTATCTTGTTTATTTTATTGTTGGTAGTATTAATTTTAGTAGGAATAATCTTATCTTTTCGGAGGGCGCTTTTTACAAAGGTCGAAAAATTTTCCAAAGATAAAATCAATAAAAATCATTAAAACATTGAATTAATTATATAAAAAATATGAAAAAATTATTATCAATTTTATTGGTAAGCGGCATGATTTTGGTAGCTGTCCCAGCTTCTGCTGAGTCTACTTCTAGTCCCGCTACCAGTTCTGTGAAGCCAAATTTCGGGCAAGAAGTGAAGAAAATTAATATTGAAGCCAAAGAAAAAATTGAAAAAGTGAAGAGTGAAAAAAAAGAAGCTTTGGAAAAAGTTAAAGCTGAGTTGAAAATTTTTAAGTCCACTGCCAAAACCAAAAAAGATTTAGAGAAAGATAAAATTAAAGCGAAAAAAGAATTAGCCAAAACCAAAGCGGCCGCTCTGGTAACGATAAATAAAAATAAAAGAGATGCTTTAGCAGTCGCTCGCAAACAATATTTAGCCGCTATCAAACAAGCCGGTATTGATTATAAGGCCGCTTTGATTGCTGCTGCTAAAGATAAAGCGGCAAGAAAAGCTGCTCGTGATAAATTTGAAGTGGCCAAAAAAGCGGCTAATGCACAGTATAGTGCAGCCAAAAAAGCAGCGGATGCTACCTTCAAAGCCGCCAAGGAGGCACTTAAAGCGTCGTCCACTACCACTACCACTACGACCGCGACTCCCACTTCCACTGCCGTCGCCACTACTACTATATCTGGCACTAGTACCAATCAATAAATAAAAAAATCTTCCCTTAATTGGGAAGATTTTTTTTATCCAAGATTTGATTTACCAATTTATCTGCTTCCTTATTATTTTCTCGCATAGTGTGACGGTACTTAATTTTTTTAAACTGAGCCGCACAATTATATGCTGTGATAAAAAGTTTTTGTAAAGCTGGCTCGCGCACCTTATAAAGTCCCTGCATTTGTTTGGTGACCAATTCACTGTCCAATACGGACTCCACTTCGGTTGCTCCCAATTCCTTAGCGCGTTTTAGAGCGGAAATTAGGGCACTGTATTCAGCAAAATTATTCGTTTGTTCTCCCAAATATTCCCCGTAGGCATCCAGGGTTAAATTATTTTCATCCTTAATTACGACTCCGATAGCGGCTGGTCCGGGATTGCCGCGCGCTCCACCATCGGTATAAGTAGTTACTTTCATAATAATTTATTTTAATATTGCATTTTCCAAATACCATTTTGATCATTAATATCGGCGGAAAAATATAATTCACGCTTTTGGCTATCCGCGACAGCGTCATTTATTTTTTTGTTAATCAAAAGATGGTTAACGAAATAATATGGGAATAAAGCGGTCATTTTATCCGCCCATATTAGTCCTAGAGTGTTATATTCATCGAGAACTATCACTTTATGCAATTGCTCACCTGAGCGATTTAATAAATATGGCGCCTCTTGATTGCTGTAGGTGGTCAATTCCCATGGCGTCCACATTATTTGCCAATGATTATAACCGGATAACAAAAATTTTTCTCCAAAAAAATTGTATTGTTTATCTTGAGTCGCGATAATCATCTCTGAAAAACCGACTTTTTTTAATAAAATTTCTTTCCCGCTGGCATAAATGATTTCCCATTTTTTTTCTTTATCATTTTGTGGGTTGTTTAATTTGGCAAAATTGGAAGAGAAGCCAAAGGCATCGGTAATAATGAGTAAATAATCATCCAAAGAATTATTTTTTAATCCCCAAATTTGCCCTTTATCTACATACCAATCCAGAAAATCATTTTTTCCAATTAGTGATTTTTGTCTGGTGGTAGGATCAATTACAACCAGTTGGTTTTTGGTAGAATAAAAAATTTCCGATTGATTGGAATTATTCCAATGAAAATTGGTTATTTTATTTTTTTCTTCAGCGGCCAAATTCCAAGTTTTTTCCGGCGCGGTTGGATTTATTATATAAATACTGGAGAAATCACCGGAATTAATAGAAGCAAAATTATTTGTTGGCGACCAGTTTACTTGATAATCATTTTTTTTCGTTTCTTTTAATATCAAATTTTGTTGGTTAGTAGCCAAATTATATAACCAAAATTCATTTGGCTTGGTTTCTTTTTTATATATTAAAAAATTATTATTTTTGGATAAATAAAGATTCGAGATTTGGCCGTCAATAATTTTGATTGGCTCTGATTTTTTAATTAATTTTATTTCTTTGATGTAAGCTGTATGTTTGTTTTCTAAGATTATCTCTTTTTCCCAATCATAAAATCCATCGGCAGTAAGTTTTATTTTATATTTTCCAGGGGGGATATTTTTGAGACGAATCGGTATTTTGCTTTTTAGTTTCGCATTGTTTAAATAAGCAATGGAATTTTTTGGTAAAATATCTATGCTGATAGACCCGGTTTCTTGAACGATTCCATTGATAAAATCATAGCGATATCCTGAGGTATAAAAAACCAAAAGTGGCGCAATTATAAAAAAAGCCATTATAAATGTCGTAAGTAAAGCGATGCGCCATGGTCGGGTGAAATGAGTGCCGGGATACTCCATTTTGGTTGCATTTTTAATATTATTGTAGTATAGTATAAACAAGAAAAAAAATAAAGACATCAATCATGTCCTATCTTATTATAAATGGCGGCAAAAAATTGCACGGATCAATAGAAAATCAATCGGCCAAAAATTCGGCGGTGGCTATTTTGTGCGCCTGTGTTATGATTAAGGGAAAGACTACTTTGGTGGATATGCCACAAATCGAAGAAGTCAATAGAATAATCGAACTTTTGCAAAGTATCGGAGTGAAGATTAAATGGCTGGACAAAGGAAGGTTGGAAGTCGATGCTTCAGAACCTTTGCATATAGACAAAATAGATCGCAACGCTTCAGCCAAAACTCGCGCTTCCATTTTTTTGTGGGGCGCTTTGGCAGGCCGTGTTAAAGAATATAAAATACCAAAATCCGGCGGCTGTCATCTTGGTGAGAGAACTGTTAGGCCGCACTGGTATGCCCTAGAAAAATTTGGAGTTAAAGTTGAATCTCAAAGCGGATATTATATTGTAAAAAATTCAAATTTAAAATCGGCCAAAGTGGTCATGTATGAATCAGGCGATACGACTACTGAGAACGCTGTTATGGCGGCAGTTTTATCTCCAGGTAGTAAAAGCATTTTGAAAATGGCCTCAGCCAATTACATGGTTCAAGATTTGTGCTATTTTCTGATCAAAGCCGGCGCAAAAATAAAAGGTATCGGTTCGACCACTTTGGAAATAGAAGGTATATCAAAATTAAAACCGGTAAAAAATTATTCTATCATGCCTGATCCGATTGTGGCTATGACTTTTATTGCGGCGGGTATAACTACCGGTTCAAATATTACCATCAAGAGTTGTCCGTTGGAATTTTTAGAACTTGAATTGTGCAAACTCGAAGTCATGGGGCAAAAATTCAAAATTTTAAACGAGCGAAAATCAAAAAATAGCAAATTTATTTTAGTGGATATCGAAATTTTACCAAGTAAATTATTGGCTTTGCCGGATAAAATTTACGGCCGACCTTTTCCCGGATTAAATATTGATAATTTGCCGTTGTTTATTCCGATTTTAACTCAAGCCCACGGTCGGACCTTGGTACATGATTGGGCTTATGAAAACAGGGCAGTACACGCGTTGGAATTACAAAAATTAGGTGCCGAGGTCACTTTACTAGATGCTCATCGTCTGTGGGTGGAGGGTCCTATAAAATTTTCACCCAATGAGGTTATTTGCCCCCCGGCCCTACGTCCTGCAGTCAATATTTTGATTTGTATGCTGGCCGCTAGCGGTAAATCAATCCTTCGCAATACCTATGCCATTGATCGCGGCTATGAAAATTTGTACGCAACTCTCAATTCAGTTGGGGCGGATATAAAAATTATTAATGAATAAAAATATAAATAAAATTGAAAATATGGATAATAATCTTAACCCGGTTAAATTAAGAGCGCGTAAATATGCCGGTGTTTATTTCACCGCGATAATGGCTGTGATTTTATTTGGCTTGGGTATTTTGGCCGGACAATTTTTGGCTTTTAAAAAACCAATTACTAATGCGGCTGAAAATTCTGACTGGAGTGCCGGTGTTATCAATCTAACTGTAGATAAAGATTTAACCAAAAATTTAGATTTTGATCAATTTTGGGAGGTTTGGAAAAAAGTGAAGACCAAGTATGCCAAACAGCCGGTAAAAGATTCAGATCTTTTCTATGGAGCAATGCAAGGATTGGTAGCTGGTTTAAATGATCCTTATTCAGTCTATTTCCCTCCAAAAGCCGCTGAAGAATTCAATAAAAGTTTGGATGGGGAATTTAGTGGCATTGGAGCCGAAGTGGGTGTAAAAAATAATCAATTGGTAGTGGTAGCTCCTTTACCTGGTAGCCCGGCAGAACGCGCGGGTTTACGTCCAGGAGATAAAATTCTTGCTATCGATAAAACTATTACCGATGGAATGGAAGCAAATACAGCTGTCACTAAAATTCGCGGTCAAGCCGGGACTAAAGTCGTGTTGACTATTTTACGTGATGGTTTGGCCAAAACTAAAGACATTGCTATTTTTAGAGAAAAAATTAATATACCGGCCGTGATTTTTTCAGTAAAAGATAAAAATGTGGCTTATCTGCGTGTCATGCAATTTAATCAAAACACCATGCCGGAATTCGATAAAGCTATAAAACAAATTCAAAATCGTAAAATTAACAAACTAGTAGTTGATTTGCGTAATAATCCTGGTGGTTATTTGGAGACAGCAGTGTCTATGGCTAGTGAATGGGTTGGTGAAGGTAAAGTGGTGAGCGAAAAATTCAGTAATGGTGATACTAATGTTCATAGCACTACCGGTGAACATCGATTGCAAAATTTTGCAACTGTAGTGTTGGTCAATGGCGGCTCGGCCTCGGCTTCAGAAATTTTGGCCGGCGCCTTGCAAGACCATAAAAAAGCTACTATTATTGGAGAAAAAACTTTTGGCAAAGGTTCGGTGCAAGATTATGAAATGTTGCCAGACGGATCGTCTTTAAAAATTACCGTGGCCGAGTGGTTTACGCCTAATGATAAAAATATCAATGAACAGGGGATAAAACCGGATGTGGAAGTAAAAGAAGATTGGTCTAAAGAAAAAATTGGCGATGATGTGATGTTGAAAAAAGCATTAGAAATTTTAAAACCAAAAGTCACTGTCAAAAAAACCACTGCCGTAAAAAAATAACTAATTAAAATAAAAATCACCTCAATTAATTGAGGTGATTTTTGTTAAGCTCTTTCTTCCCAATGTCGATCGGTTTCTACTTCCAGCTCCAAAAATATTTTTTTATTTAAAGCGGTTTCCAGCTCTTTGCGCGCCGCGATGCCGATTTCTTTGATAGACCGTCCGTTGGCACCGATAATCATTTTTTTGTATCGGGGGTCAGATGTTAGTACTACAGCTTCAATAACGATAATATTTTCTTTTTCTTCGATATTTCTTACTTCCACATGCGTGGTATACGGGACCTCTTTGCGTAAAGCCAGTAATATTTTTTCGCGGATAATTTCTGCTATCCAATGACTTTTTCCAATATTAGTAATTTGATCACCTTCATACATCGGTTCTCCGTATGGCAGCAATTCAAATACTTTATCTCTTAGTGGTTGCACATGTCTATTCAATAGCGCTGATAACTCAAAAGTACTATTAAATTCATCAGACAGCTGGCGATAATCTTCGAGAAAACGTTTTTCTTTTTCCGGTAGGTCGCTTTTGTTAATGACTAAAATTTTTGGTATATCTAGTTTTCGCAGTATTGATAAAATAAATCTTTCCTCAGCCCCTAGTGCTTTGGTTGGGTCTACCACATAAATTATTTCATCTATTTCTTTCATTGCCTCCTGGGCACGTTCGGTCAATTTTCCGGCTAAAGGATTGTGTTTTTCTTTCAAAATGCCAGGAGTATCTATAAAAATCGCCTGTCCTTGCACAGTATTAAGAGCTCCGTGTATAATGTCTCTGGTAGTCTGTGGTTTGTGAGTCACCGCCGACAGCTTCGTACCAATCAGAGTGTTTAGCAAGGTAGATTTACCGCTGTTGGATCGGCCCACCATGGTAATAAAACCAGATTTAAACTTAGACTGTTTTTCTTTAATTTTGGTTTTTTTCATAAGATATCGTTATAGTTGTCATTTTTAGCTATTAGTGCTATAATACTAGCGTAAATTAGTGGAAAAAGCAAGTTTGATATGAAAGTAGTATTGTTACAAGATGTAAAAGGAATAGGCAAGACTGATGAAATAAAGGAAGTGGCAGAAGGATATGCTCGCAATTTTTTGTTCCCTAAACATTTAGCTGTTCAGGCTTTGGAAAAAAATATTCAAGAATTAAACAATCGCAAACATAAAGAAGCCAAAGAAGCTGAACGCGATCTCTATGATCAGCAGTCTTTGGCTGATCGTTTGGGGAATTTGGAATTTTCTTTAAAAGAAAAAGCTAGCGAAGCTGGAATTTTGTATGCCGCTGTCGGTCCGCAGAGAATACTACAAGAATTGACCAAACGAGGTTATAAAATAGAGAAAAATCAAATTGAAAATAAAATTATTAAAAAGGCCGGAGAATACGAAATAAAAATTAAACTCCGCCATGGTTTAGAAGCAAAAATAGTGATAAAAGTTGAAACTTTATAAAACGGACTTTTAGTGTCCGTTTTATATTTTTTTAAATAAAATATTTTTTCAGTTATAAATCCATTTTTATGAAACAGAAAACCAAATTTATTTTTGTAATTGGCGGGGTATTGAGCGGAGTTGGTAAAGGAGTAACGGCCGCTTCAATTGGTAGAATTTTTAAAAATAATGGTTTTCATGTTTCGGCTATCAAAATTGATCCTTATATCAATGTGGATGCTGGTACTATGAATCCACTGGAGCATGGTGAGGTTTTTGTGACTGAAGATGGTGATGAAACTGATCAAGATTTAGGTAATTATGAACGTTTCCTAGACACCGATTTATACTCAACCAATTATATGACGACTGGTCGGGTTTATCTGAGTGTGATTGAGAAAGAGCGTAGTATGGGGTATAAAGGCCGCTGTGTGCAAGTGGTACCACACATTCCGATGGAAATTATAGCCCGCATCAAAAACGCTGCTCAAAAAACTAAAGCCGAAGTGATGGTGGTAGAAATAGGCGGTACCGTGGGAGAATATGAAAACATTTTATTCTTAGAAGCGGCTCGCATGATGAAGCTCGACAACCCTGATGATGTGGCTTTTGTGTTGGTGAGTTATTTGCCAGTACCTTCTCATTTAGGTGAAATGAAAACCAAACCCACTCAGCACGCCGCCCGTACTTTGAATAATAGCGGTATTCAACCAGATTTTATTATTGCGCGCGGTAAACACGAATTAGATAAACCCCGTCGCGAAAAATTAGCTTTCTTTTGTTGGTTGCAATCTAAAGAAGATGTGATTTCGGCCCCGGATGTGGAGAGTATTTATGATATCCCGGCCGTTTTAGAAAAACAAAATTTTGATAAATTATTGGCGAAGAGATTAAAAATAAAATTAAATCGTACCAGCAAGGCCAAGGAGTGGAATAATTTTATTTCTAAAATGAAAACTGCCAAAAAAGTGATTAAAGTGGCTGTGGTTGGTAAATATTTTGCCATTGGTGATTATACACTTTCCGATTCTTATATTTCAGTCATTCAGGCTGTCAAACACGCGGCTTGGAGTTTGGGTGCGCAAGCGGAAATGACCTGGATTGATAGTGAGGATTATGAAAAAGATCAAAATAGCGTGAAAAATTTGAGCCAGTATGATGCTCTAATCGTGCCGGGTGGATTTGGAACTCGAGGTATTGAAGGTATCATCAGCGCGATCAAATATGCTCGTGAAAATAATCTACCTTATCTAGGTCTTTGTTATGGTATGCAGTTGGCCACAATCGAATTTGCGCGCCATGTGCTTGGTCTCAAAGATGCCCACACAGTGGAGGTAAATCCAAAAAGCAAAAATCCGATTATCCATATCAACCCGATACAAGCACAAAACGTCAGTACCAATCGCTATGGCGGTACGATGCGTTTGGGAGCTTATGATTGTATTCTCAAAACTGGCAGTAAAACTCTACAAGCTTATGGTCAGAAAAAGATCTCTGAACGCCATCGTCATCGTTATGAATTTAATAATGATTATAAAGAAGCCATAAATCAGGCTGGTTTGCAAATTGTAGGTCTAAATGAAGAAAACAATTTAGTAGAAATTGTAGAATTAGAAAATCATCCGTTTTTTGTAGGGACCCAATTTCACCCCGAATTGAAATCCCGCCCCACTAGGCCGCGTCCATTGTTTGTGGGATTAATGAAAGCGGCTTTGAAATAAATAATTAAAACAATAATACAAAAAACAACCGATTAACGGTTGTTTTTTGTTAACTGTTTTTAATAAATTTTTAATTTAGATTCGACTTTTTTTAGTAATACCGCATTGGTAGCAACAATGATAGAAGAAGCGGACATTAAAAGTGCAGAAATTTCTGGACGAAGTAAGATTCCAAAAGAGGTATAAAAAACTCCGGCCGCAAATGGAATGGCCAAAATATTGTAAATTGCCGCCCAAAAAAGATTTTGTTTCATTTTAACGACGGTCGCTTTGCTAAGCACAATTGCTCTTAAAATATCATAAGGATCAGATTTCATTAAAACAATTCGAGCGGTTTCAATAGCCACATCGGTTCCGGCGCCAATAGCAATTCCAATATCAGATTGAGCTAAGGCCGGCGCATCATTTATGCCGTCTCCGACCATTGCTACAAATTTTTTCTCGTCCTGAAGTTTCTTTACATATTTTGATTTTTCTTCCGGCAAAACTTCAGCAAATACTCGCTCAATACCTAGTTGTTTGGCGATAGCTTCAGCGGTGGCCTGGTTATCGCCCGTTATCATAGCCACTTCCAATCCTAGCTCTTTCATTCTGTTGATAGCTTTTTTGGCGGTTGGTTTGATCGGGTCTTGGGCCGCGGCCACGCCGGCAATTTTTCCATCGATCGCGCCAATCATCAGTGTTTTTCCTTCTTTTAAAAGTTTATCTATTTCATTTCGAAAAGATAAAATGTCAATTTTTCTTTCATTCATCAATTTTTCCGTTCCTACCAAAATATGTTTTCCTTCTACTATAGCCTCAACTCCCAAACCGGAAATAGATTTAAATTTTTCCACTTTTTGAGTGATTGTTAGATTTCTTTTTTTAATTTCTTCAAGAATAGCTTTGCTTAATGGATGATTTGATTTGGCTTCAACGGCCGCTTCCAATTCTAAAATTTCATCCTCGGAAAATTCCTTGGCTGGAATTACATCGGTTATTTTTGGTTTTCCTTCCGTGAGTGTTCCGGTTTTGTCCAGAACCACAGCTTGAATTTTGGAAGTTTGCTCCAAAGTCGTGGCATCTTTAATGAGAATGTTAAATTTTGCTCCAATACCTGTGCCAACAGCAACCGCGGTTGGTGTAGCTAATCCCAAGGCATCTGGACAAGCGATAACCACAGCTGAAACTGCAAATGTAAGGGCGGTGAGTATTGTTGCCCCAGCAATAAAATACCAACCAAAAAATGTAGCGAAACCAGAAATTACTGCTAAAACTACCAGCCAACTAGCGGCTTTATCCGCAATTCTTTGACCGGGAGCTTTGGAATTTTGAGCTGTTTCCACCAATTTGATTATTTGCGCTAAAGCGGTGGCGCTTCCTACTTTTGTTGCCTTAAATTTTATTGACCCGCCTTGATTAATTGATCCGCCAATGACTTTATCGCCGATTTTCTTTTCTGTAGGAATTGATTCTCCGGTAACCAAGGCTTCATCTATTGCTGTTTCTCCTTCCACAACTTCGCCATCCACCGGGACTTTGTCACCTGGTCGTAAAATAACAATATCACCCTCCACAACTTCCGCCACTGGAACCGTAACTTCTTTTCCGTCCCGAATAATATTGGCTTGGGGCGGCACTAAATCAAACAATGCCCGCAGAGCGTCAGAAGTACCTCGTCGGGACTTCATTTCCATCCAATGACCAAACAAAACAAAAGTCACGAGCAGAGCGGCTGCTTCATAAAAAGTTTCTCCGCCAATAGTAAAAGTAAGCCAAACGCTAAAAAAATAAGCCGCTAAAACGCCGGTCGCAATCAGCACTGACATATTGAGTTTCCAATTTTTGAGAGAATGATATGTTCCTGTGATGAAAATTTAACCCGTCCAAAAAACAATGGGAGTGGTAAGAACAAAAAGTAGCCAATTAACTGGAATTGGAGTTGGAAGAGTCAGTTTAAAAAAATTAATTGCTACTGGAGAATAAAGAAAAATCGGAATGGAAAACAAAAATGAAATCCAAAAACGACGACGCATATCCGCTTCCATTTGTTTTGCGATTTGCGGATTGGTCATCGCCGCTTCGTGATCTTGATGGCTCATTTTGGACATGTCATGCTCTGCGTGTTCGTCGTGTTTTTTTGATTCTTTTGTATGATGCATTTTATTTTTTGTTTATAATTATCTATCATGTTTATATTATCAAATTTTTAAAATTTCGTAAACAAAAAATTTCCCGATTTTTGTTCATTCAGGGATTCTTTTTAGATGTTTTTTAGCTAGTGTTAGTGAGACAAATTTAATCTGGTCGGGCTGAGAGGACTTGAACCTCCGACCTCATCGTCCCGAACGATGCGCGCTACCAACTGCGCTACAGCCCGTGGTATTTTACCTATGAATTGGTCGGGCTGACAGGATTTGAACCTGCGACCTCATGCACCCCATGCATGCGCGCTACCAACTGCGCTACAGCCCGAATTCACTTAAACTATCATATTTTTATAACCTTTTCAAGTTTGCACCAGTGTAGTATAATAAATGTTGTCAAATAACAGTAAAATCATTTTATGAATATCAATCAATATTTTAAAGAAGCAATTAAAAACGAGGCATCTGATTTGCATTTAGTGGGTGGTGAATTGCCAATGATAAGAGTGGAAGGGGAGTTAAATGAAATAGAAAAAAAACCGCTCAACGCCAAAGAGTTGGAAACTGCTATTTATGAAGAGTTGATAAATAAAGATCAAAAGGCAAAATTTGAAGAAGAGAAAGAATTAGATTTTAGTTACGAGCTTGAAAAGGCGCGCTTTCGTGTGAATTTGCATTGGCAAGAGGGTGTGATAGGTTTAAGCGCGCGTTTAATCCCGGATACTATTCCCAGTCCAACTGATCTGCATTTTGAACCAATGTTGACTGAAATTCCCAATATGTTAGATGGTTTGGTGTTGGTGACCGGTCCAACCGGTTGTGGGAAATCCACTACTTTGGCCGCAATTATTGAGGAAATAAATAAAACTCGCAAAGCTCATATTGTCACCATTGAAGACCCGATTGAATTTTTGTTTGAAGATAAACAATCTTTGATAGAACAGCGTGAAATTGGTGTGGATACGAATTCTTTTGCCAGTGCTTTAAAACATGTTTTGCGCCAAGACCCAAATGTGATTTTGGTTGGTGAAATGCGTGATCCGGAAACTATCGCCACAGTACTCACGGCGGCTGAAACCGGTCATTTGGTTTTGTCTACTTTGCACACCAGTAGCGCGGCCGAAGCCGTGGAGCGCATTGTGGATGTGTTTGATGGTTCCAAACAAAAGCAAATTTTAGTTCAATTGTCTTCAGTCTTAAAAGTAGTGGTGGCTCAACAACTTTTACCAGCCAAAGATGGCGGACGTGTGCCGGCGAGAGAAATTTTGGTCAATACTCCCGGGGTGGCCAATTTGATCAAAGAAAACAACATCAATCAAATTAAATCAGCTATTCAGACTGGCTCAAAAGAGGGGATGGTTAGTATGGAAAATTCCATTAAACAATTGGTCAAAGAAGGTTGGATTACGGATGAAATGGCGCAAAAGCGATCGGGACGCAGTAAATCTGTCTAATTTTTATGGATATATTTAAGATTATTAAAAAAATTAATACTTGTGCTAAAAAAGAAAAAGTACCAGTTTATGCCGTTGGTGGTTTTGTACGTGATTATCTTTTAGGACGAGCTCAGAAAAAAGATGTTGATTTTGTAGTTGAAGGCAGTGGTTTAGAATTTGCTAAAAGATTTGATGTTTATATGAAAGCAGCCGGCAGTCTAGTAGAATTTAGTGATTTTGATACAGCTAGATATGTGCTTAAAGCGGGTGATGAACAAGTGGTAGTAGAATTTGCCGGTGCCAGGTCAGAAAATTATGAGGCCACTTCGCGCAAACCAAAAGTCCAATCTACCAGTTTGGAGAATGATTTATCCAGGCGTGATTTTACGGTCAATGCTATGGCGGTACCGGTATCGGCCTTGGCCACTCTGCTAAGACCATCAATAAAAAAAATCACCTCACAAATTATCGATCCCTTTAACGGTCAAAAAGATCTTCAGGAAAAAATATTACGTACTCCGCTTGATCCCGATGTGACTTTTAGCGATGATCCTTTGCGAATGTTGCGAGCGGTTCGATTTGGCGGCCAACTAAATTTTGGTCTTGATTTGAAAACGCTAGAATCAATTCATAAAAATTTTAAAAGATTAGAAATAATTTCGGCAGAACGTATTCAAGAAGAACTATTAAAAATGTTGGCTGTTGAAAAACCGTCTGTTTGTTTGTCTTTGATGTTTCAAACTAAATTATTGGATTTAGTATTGCCAGAAATTGTGGCTCTAGATGGCGTCGAAGAGGTTTTTGGGCATCAACATAAAAATAATTTGATCCATACTTTCAAAGTGGTGGATAACATCGCAGAAAGAAGTGAAAAAGTTTTGCTACGTTTTGCTGGATTACTACACGACATTGGCAAGCCCAGGACGAAAAAATTTATTCCCAAAATTGGTTGGACTTTTCATGCTCATGAATTTGTAGGAAAAAAAATGGTTTATCATTTAGCCAGACGTTTGCGTCTATCCAAAAATGATACTGATTATTTGGCCAAATTGGTGCGTTGGCACATGCAACCAATAAATTTAATGGATGAAGGGATTACTGATTCGGCGGTGCGTCGTTTAGTGGTAGATTTGGGAGATGATCTGGACGATTTGATGATTTTGGGTCAGAGCGATATTACTACCGGCAACCCTTTCAAAAAAGAAAAACGATTAAAAAATTATGTTCGTTTGCAAGAAAGAATCAGACAAGTTTTAGAGCGTGATAAACTACGCGCTTTTCAATCTCCGTTTAGAGGTGAAGAAATTATGAAAGAATGCGGTTTAAACCCCGGTCCTACGGTTGGTAAAATAAAAGAGGCGATAGAAGAAGCGATTTTGGACGGTAAAATACCCAATGAATATGAAGATGCAAAAAAATACTTTTTCGATATTAAAGACGAGTTTTTAAAACAAGCTCAATCATGGGAAAAAAATAATTAAATCAATATGAATATTTTTAAGAAAAAAAGTTTTTATTTTCTATTATTGGTAGTGTTTGCTGGTGGATATTTTGGTTACAATAGTTACCGTAAATCCAAATTACCGCCTGTTTATGACACCTTGAAAGTAGAGCGTGGTTCTTTGGTTCAAACGGTTGACGCGACCGGTAAGATTGAATCAGCTCAAGATTTGTCTTTAAAATTTGAAATTCCCGGAATTTTAAGTGTTTTAAAAGTAAAAGAAGGGAATAAAGTGAAGACCGGAGCCTTGTTGGCCACTTTACGTTTAGCGGAGTTGAACGCGGCTGTTTCTCAAGCTCAGGCTAATTTGAATAAACAGTTAGCCGGCTCCACTTACGACTACATTGCCCAGCTAAAAGCCAGTTTGGATAAAGCTAAAAATGATCTGATGCAGGCTCAGGGCGATGGTGATGGTGTGGAAAACAGTAAATTAGTACAGAATGCTTATGATGATCTGGTAGCCAATTTGCAATCCGTGCAAATAGTCTTGGCGAGTTCTTTGACCGCGGCTGATAATATTTTGGGAATTGACAATACTTTTGCTAATGATAGTTTTGAAACTTCTCTTTCTTTGAATGATTTCAATATTTTGTTACAAGCCAAAACCAAATATGGTAATACTAAAGAAGTAAAAAATATTTTTGATCAAGCAGTAAATGGGATTACCAAAAATTCTGCGCACGAAAAAATTGATCAAGTGACCAAACAAGCTGAAACAGCAATGTTGACGATGAAAGATTGTTTATTTTATATTTCTAGTGTTTTGGACAACACCCCTCCGGTTGGTGCGCTCTCACAGTCATCACTAGATACAATGAAAACAAATTTACAAACTACCAGAACTACTTTGTCTACAAAATTTTCTGCTATCACTGATGATGTCCACGATATAGCGACAGCTCGTAATAATTATTTTTCCTATAAAGCATTGGTGGACAAAGCGCAGGCCGCTTTAAACGATGCTCAAAATCCACCGCGAGAAGTAGACGTGGCCTCTTATCGAGCGGCTTTACAACAGGCGCTGGCCAATCGTGACAAAGCGATAATCAATGCCCCCATCGATGGTATTATTACTGAGATTAATAATAAAGTTGGAGAAGCTGTCAATAGCACTGATAGTGTGATCAAATTGCTCTCACCGCATTATGAAATTAATGTGGATGTTTCAGAAACTGATATCGCTAAAATAGAATTAAATGATTCGGTAATTATCACTCTGGATGCCTTTGGGGATGAAACAAAATTTTCTGGTAAAGTTTTCAATATTGATCCGGCGGCGACAATAATTCAAGATGTCGTTTATTATAAAGTAAAAATATCTTTGGATGATACTGATAAAGCTATAAAACCGGGTATGACTGCCAATGTTATAATAAAAACCGATTCACGTGACAATATTTTGATTATTCCTTCTCGAGCGATCCGTACTAATGGCGAAAAACAAGTTCGTATTTTGGAAAACGGTCAAGAAAAATTGGTGCCGATAAAATTGGGTATGAAAGGCGACGAAGGTAAGGTGGAAGTTTTGGATGGTTTACAAGAAGGTCAAGAGATTATTTTGGGTATTAAAAACGTGACAAAATAGTATGTCCGCGCTCATTGAATTGCAAGCTGTTTCCAAAGAATATCACAACGAAGATGTGATCACTCCGGTTTTGCGCCAGATTAGTTTTAAAATTGAAAAAGGGGAGTTTGTAGCCATAATGGGTCCAAGCGGCTCGGGTAAATCCACCTTGATGCATATTTTAGGGTTTTTGGATAAATTGACTAGCGGAAGATATATTTTTAATGATAAAGATGTTAGCACTTTAACCGATGACGCACTGGCACAGATGCGCGGTGAAGCTATTGGTTTTGTGTTTCAAGCGTTTCATCTTTTGCCTCGTACCACAGTTTTGGAAAATGTAATTTTGCCATTGGTTTATACAAAAGTACCGCCAAAAGAACGAGTAGCTCGGGCGAAAACTGCGCTCGAATCAGTAGGCTTATCACATCGTTTGGAATTTTCTCCCAGTCAATTGTCTGGTGGAGAAAAACAACGAGTCGCGATCGCTCGGGCTTTGGTCAATAATCCGGAAGTAATTTTTGCGGACGAACCGACCGGCAATTTGGATTCAAAATCTGGTTTGCAAGTAATGAAAATATTACAAAAATTAAACGAAGATGGGCATACTATTATTTTAGTTACTCATGAAAAATACACAGCCGATCATGCCAAAAGAATTTTACGAATGAAAGACGGTGAAGTGATTGCTGATGAAGAAGTTTCCAAACGTCAAATCGCTGCTCATAATGGCGATCTTTTGAAATAGTATGAATTTTTTGGAGAATATTCATAGTGTTTGGCTTGGTATTAAGCGTAATAAAATACGCTCTTTTTTAACCATGCTTGGGATTATAATCGGAATCATGTCCGTAATCATTATTATGTCAGTGGGAGCTGGCGCTCAGAGTCTTATTTTGAATCAAATAAAAAGTTTAGGCTCCAATTTGATTGGAATATTGCCGGGAAAATCTGATGAAAAAGGCCCGCCAGCTTCAGTCATGGGTGTAGTAGTTACCACTTTAAAAAATGATGACATCAGAGCGTTGGTAAAAGGTTCTTCTTCCTATATTATTTCCGGCACCGCCTATGTGCGCGGTATTGATACTGTAACTTGGAGTGATAATAAAATTGATACTAATTTTGTAGGGGTTTCGGCCGATTATCCTAATGTCGAAGATGCCAAAGTGACGCGTGGCCGATTTTTTAGCGACGACGAAGATAGGTCGTTGGCGCGAGTGGCTGTTATCGGCAGTCAGGTTGCTAGAGATTTATTTGGCATTGAAGATCCGATAAACAAACAGATTAAAATTAAAAAAAATAATTTTACCGTGATTGGAATAATGAATGAACGCGGTGTCAGTGGTTTTCAAAGTCAAGATAATCAAATTTTTGTACCATTAATTACAGCACAAAAAATTTTATTGGGTATTGATTATGTTAGTTATGCGCGTTTAAAAGTAGACGATGCGGCCAATGTGGATGATAGTATGGAATATGTGCGTACCACTTTGCGCGATCGACACAATATCACCAATCCTGATAGTGATGATTTCTCCGCTCGTTCTATGGCTCAAGGGGTAGAGGCTATTACCAATGTAACCAATGCTCTCAAGATGTTTTTGACCGCGGTGGCGGCCATTGCGTTGGCAGTAGGTGGAATTGGAATTATGAATATTATGCTCGCGGCCGTACAAGAACGGACGCGTGAAATTGGTTTGCGCAAAGCAGTTGGCGCCAAAAATAGTGATATTGTTTTTCAGTTTTTGGTAGAATCCGTGATGATCACTTTTTTAGGCGGGATTATCGGTATGCTTTTGGGAATTTTAATTTCAGTAATTGTAGCTAAAATAGCCATATCTATGGGTTATAGTTGGGATTTGGTAATATCTCCTTATTCGATTTTGTTGGCTTCTTTTGTCTCGATTGTGGTGGGATTAATTTTTGGCATTATACCAGCTAAGCGCGCTAGTCGATTGGATCCAATTGAATCTTTACGCTATGAATAATATCATCACCTCAATTTTATTGGCTTGGAGTGCTTTAAAAAGCCAACGGACCAGATCTTTTTTGACTATTCTTGGAATTGGTATTGGTATTGCGATAGTCATTACAATCATGTCCTCCGGCAGAGGTTTGGATAAATTTGTATTAGGGGAACTGGATGTGTTTGATCCGGACACTTTGCATATTGAAACCAAAGTCCCAAATGCCAAAAAAAATTCCACCGAAAATGCTTTTGGACAGTCAACTGGCATTACGATTACCACTTTAAAAATTAAAGATTTAGAAGCGGTTCAGAGACATCCAAACGTAGCGGCGGCTTATGGTTGGGTAATAGGACAAGGATCTGTAAGCTACGCCGGACAGGATAGTGTGGTGACTATTGTAGGCGAAGGTTATAATATGCCGGAAGTGGAAAAATTTGAACTGTCAGATGGTCGGATATATTCCAAAGAAGAAGATTTGGGGTTGGCTCAAGTGGCTGTATTGGGAGCAACTATAAAGGATAAATTATTTGGCGATAACAATGCGGTTGGACAAACAGTTTATATTAAAGGGAAACCATTTCGAGTAGTGGGTGTGGCCAAAAAACGCGGTGCCGCCTTTTTTATGGATATGGATAAAATCGTTTTTGTGCCTACTCGTACTATGCAAAAACGTCTACTAGGTATTGATTATATTCGGGCGATTATGGTTAAAGTTAAAGAGCCCAATAAATTGAAACAGACAGTGGTCGAATTGGAAGATTTAATTCGTGAGCAACACGAAATTACTGATCCGGATAAGGATGATTTTGCGATTACTACAACCCAAGAGGCTAGAAATATCTTGGTGTCAGTAATTGAAGGAATAACTTTTTTATTGGTAGCTTTGGTCTGTATTTCTTTGATTGTAGGGGGTGTAGGAATTATGAATATTATGTATGTATCAGTCACGGAGCGTACTTTTGAAATTGGTTTGCGTAAAGCGATTGGGGCCAAAAATAGCGATATCCTTTGGCAATTTTTAAGTGAAGCGGTTTTGCTTACTTTACTGGGTGGAATTTTTGGAATTGCATTGGGGATTTTGTTTGCTTTTATAATTTATACAGTGGCCACAGCCAATAATTTTAAATGGATATTTTCTATTCCAGTTTCTTCTATTATTTTGTCAATGGGTTTTTCTGGTTTTATTGGATTATTATTTGGTATTTATCCTGCCAAAAAAGCGGCCGCACTTGATCCAATTGAGGCGCTAAGGAAAGAATAATTTTTGTATTGAGACGATCGACAACAACCCCTTGTTTTTTTTGCTAAATGATGATAGGTTTAAGTTATTATGGCCGACACTCAACTTATCAAAGAAAAACTGGATTTAGTGCAGGCAATACAGGAATATGTCCCGCTTAAGAAAGCGGGTGTTTATTGGAAAGCCCCTTGCCCGTTTCATCGCGAAAAAACTCCGTCCTTCATGGTCAATGCCGAGCGCCAGATTTGGAAATGTTTTGGTTGCGGCAAAGGTGGAGATATTTTTTCTTTTATTCAAGAAATGGAAGGGTTGGATTTTGTAGAAACTCTGAAATTATTAGCCGATAGAGCTGGCGTCAAAATAGATACTTATCGCAGTGAGATAGACAAAAGTCAAAAAAATCGTATTTTGGAAATCAATCAAAAAGCGGCCTATTTTTTTCATCATATTTTGACCGAAATGGATGGGTCCAAACCGGCACGTGACTATTTGGAAAAACGTGGTTTAAAAAAAGAAACTATCGAAACTTGGCAAATTGGTTTTATTCCGGATCAGTGGGATTTGCTTACCAAATATTTTTTGAAAAAAGGAATCGGGGTAGATGATCTTATTGCTTCTGGTTTGACTATCAAAAAAGATAACGCCCGCGCCGGACAGGGTTTTTATGATCGTTTTCGTGGGCGGATTATGTTTCCAATTTGGGACGTGCATGGTAATGTGGTTGGATTTACTGGTCGAATTTTGGTAGAAACTGAAAATAGCGGGGGCAAATACGTCAATACGCCCCAGACTTTGGTTTATGATAAGTCACGGGTTATTTACGGTTTGGATAAAGCCAAAACTGAAATTAAGTCGCAAGATTTGGTGGTGCTGGTAGAAGGACAGATGGATGTGGTGGCTTGCCATCAGGCTGGTATGAAAAATGTGGTGGCCTCTTCCGGTACGGCTCTAACTTTGGAACAGATAAAACTGCTTAAACGTTATTCCAATAATATTGCCATGGCCTTTGATGCGGACAAAGCCGGGATTGCGGCGGCTAAACGAGGGATAGACATTGCTTTAAGTGAAGGATTAAATGTTAAAGCGATTCGTATTCCAGCCGGACAAGGCAAAGATGCGGATGAGTGTTTAAAAAATAATCCGACAATTTGGTTTGAAGCCGTAAAAAATGCGAGCGATGTTTTACATTGGTTTTTTGAAATTGTATTTGCCGATAAAAATGTTTCCGATCCAAAAGAAAAACAGAAAATTGCCAATGAGCTATTGCCAATTATTGGACTTATTCCGTTTGCGGTCGAACGTGATCATTGGCTCAAACAATTGGCTGATCGCTTGGGGACAGATACCGCTGTTTTACGTGAAGATTTGAAACGTTTTGAAAAAAACAAAAAACCCAATTTTGATATTAAAAATGATATTAAAGAACAAAAAACAGAAGTAGCAAGTCGGCTGGAGATGTTGCTTGAACGCCTGTTGATGACTTTGGTTTCATATCCGCAATATTTTAGCACCCACTGGGGTATCATCAAAGATGATTATTGGGGTAATAGCACCTATGAGCATCTTTACGAATTGATAAAAAATCGTTATAATACTTCCCAGGACCAATCTTTAGTCAGTTGGGAAAGTTTTTTTAATTCCTGTCATCTAAAAGAATTATTTGATAACTTAAAAATGCTAGCCCAGATAAAACTCATCACTTTAGAAACCGGTTCAGTACAGTCTGAAATTGAAGAGTTAATAAGGCAAATCAAAGATGAATGGTCTAAAAAAAGAAGAAAAGAAATAGAGCAGGCGCTAGGTCAGGCGGCACGCAGTGGTGACAAAGATAAACAATTGATAGAAAAATTATTAATCGAATTGCAAAATATATAATTTATGAAAAAGGTAAAACAACCGAAGAAAAAAATCAATAAAAAAATTGTTGTAAAAAAATCGATTAAGAAATCGGTTGTTAAACCATTGAAAAAAAAGGAAGCGTTTCTTAAAAAAAATAAAAATAAAGAAGTCTCCAAACCAATTTCCAAAAAATCTTTTAAATTTCCTAAGAGTAAATCTTTTAAAAAAGGAAAATTTTTATCCAAAGCGACCGCACCTTTGGTCGAAGCGGAAATGGAAAAAGAACCTTCCAATGAAGAGCTGTATAAACTCATCAATAAAGGCCGTCATCGTGGTTTTATTACCGACATTGAAATGCTCGGCTTAATGAAAAGACCGGAACTTTATTTGGATTTATACGAAGGTTTCCTAGATGCTTTGGAGAGAAATGGTGTCAGTGTGGTGGAATCTAATCAAGCTTTGTTGGGAAGTAAACAGCAGAGTCAGGAAATCCTTAAAGAATTTCAGGGAGAACAACCAGATATGGATATTCCTTTTGATTTGGGAGAAATTTCTTCAGATTCTATTCAGATGTATTTGCGTGAAATCGGTAAAATCCCACTTTTGACCGGCGAACAAGAAGTATCATTGGCCAAACGCAAAGAACGCGGCGATAAAGCGGCTGAAAGAAAAATCATCGAAGCCAACTTGCGTTTAGTAGTTTCCATCGCCAAAAAATTTGTTGGTAAGAGTTTATCGCTTTTGGATTTGATCCAGGAAGGCAATATTGGTTTGTTTAGAGCGGTAAAAAAATTTGACCATCGTAAAGGTTACAAATTTTCTACTTATGCCACTTGGTGGATTCGTCAGGCGATAACTCGCGCCTTGGCTGATCAATCGCGCACCATTCGTATTCCGGTACACATGGTGGAAACTATCAATCGTTTTCAGCAAGTACAGCGTCGTTTGACTCAAGATTTGGGACGTGATCCTACCCCGGAAGAATTAGCGGCTGAAATGGGTGAAGAAGTGGAAAAAATTAACCATATTATTAAAATTTCTCAAGATACTGTTTCTTTGGATGTTTCCGTTGGTGATGATGACGAAGATACTCAATTAGGAGACTTCATCGAAGATGTCAAAAATGTTTCTCCGGATCGCGCTGCTGGTCTGCAGATTTTGCGCGATTATGTCAAAGACGCTATCAAATCACTATCGGCGCGTGAACAAAAAATTCTAGAGATGCGTTTTGGCCTGTCTGACGGCGTTACGCATACCTTGGAAGAAGTAGGGCAAGAATTTGGTGTAACTCGTGAACGTATCCGTCAAATCGAAGCCAAAGCTTTAGAGAAAATTCAGCACTCCGATTTGATTAGTAAGTTAAAAGATTATTAGGTTGACACAACCTTAAAATTATGAAAATTGTTTTTTCTGGTGGCGGCACCCTTGGTCCGGTTACACCCCTTTTGGCGGTTGCTCAGGCCTATAAATCCAAATATCCCGACACCGAATTTATTTGGATCGGAACCAAAAATGGTCCAGAAAAAGATTTAATTGATAGTTATAACATTCGTTTTTATACTTTGACCTCAGGAAAATGGCGTCGCTATTTTTCTATTTTAAATATTTTTGATCTATTTAGAATAGTGGTTGGATTTTTCCAAGCCTTTATTTTTTTGTTAAAAGAAAAGCCGGCCCTATTGGTTTCAGCCGGCGGGTTTGTGAGCGTCCCGTTGCATTGGGCCGGAGCTTTGCTAGGTGTACGTCAGTGGATTCATCAACAAGATTGGGAAGTGGGGGTGGCTATCAAATTAATGGCTCCGTTTGCGGATTTAATCACTGTTTCGCTCAAAAAAAATCTCTCTGCTTTCAATGAGGGAAAAGCGGTTTGGTTGGGAAATCCGGTGCGCCAAGAAATCTTAACAGGAAATAAAGAACGTGCCAAGAAAATATTTGGAATTACTTCTGATTTGCCAGTAGTTTTGGCGACTGGTGGCGGCACTGGATCATTAAAAGTAAATCAGTTGGTGGTCGAATCTATCCAACACCTTCAAGGATTTTGTGAAATAATTCATCTTTCCGGCAAAGAACGACCACAAGAGTTGGTAGAACATGCTTCTAAATTTTTCAATTTCTATCATCATTTTCAATTTTTTAAAAATGAAATGGCTGATGCTTATGCAGTGGCTGATATTGTAATATCCAGAGGTGGATTTGGTTCGATTAGCGAAATTGCGGCACTCTCTAAACCAGCGATTTTAATCCCCAAACCTGGCCACCAATTTGATAACGTCAAATTTATTGCTGAATCTGGGGCGGCGATTTTTGTGGATGAACGTACGGCTGATGGCAATTTTTTGGCAAAAACTATTAAACAATTATTGGCTGATGATATTACCAGAAGGAGATTGGGTAAAAAGATATCGGCTGTGATGCCGCCAGCTAAACCTTCGGAAATTATCTCCATTATTGATAATTTGGTCTTCTGAAACTTTTTTTAAGATTTGATCGTATTAATAATTAACAGGTGGGGGAAAGGTCGACGAGAGACCCTTTAATTAATTTAAGATTAAATTCTATGAAAAAAATTAGCTCTTCATTATCTATTGGTATTTTTGCTCTTTCTCTTCTTTTCTCGACCTCCGTTCAAGCGGCCGACGACACAGTGGGGAATTCAGCCATCACTCCTCCGATAGTAAATTTACCAGCAACGACCGCTGAAAATACACCAATTTCTTTGAATAAAGAAAATCGCCTCTCCAAATTGATTGCGGTTGGAACAATGCGCATCAATGAACGGGTAGCCTCTTTAAATAAATTAAAATCCAAAATTCAGTCTAATAAAGTTTTAACGGCTGATCAAAAATCATCTTTAGCGGCTTTAATCGACCAAAATATTTCTAGTTTAAATAATTTATTGGTAAAAATTAAAGCGGACACTGACATTAAAGTGGCTAGAGCCGATGTCCAATCGATTTATACCAGTTTTAGAATTTACGCTGTCTTTATTCCCCAAATTAATACTTTGATAGCTTTAGATTCTCAAGCCAACCATATTGTCAGGCTAACTGATAGATTTGTCCAGGTGCAAGCTAGAATTGACGCGGCTAAAGCTAAAGGCAAAGATGTTACTGCACGTCAAAGTGCTCTCGATACTGCCAAAGCGACTTTGGAACAGATTAAAACAAAATTAGCTGTTTTGATGCCAAAAGCACAGGGCTTAAAACCCGCCGATTATCCTACTACTAGCAAAACTACTTTGGCCGAACTTCGTACGGGCATAAAGGATATACAAAAATTGTTCCACTCGATTAACGCCAGTTTAAAGATTGCTAAATAAGACTTAAACTTTTCCAAACACAAAAAACCCTTCGATAAATTCGAAGGGTTTTTAGTTTGTGGGCCGGCTGGGGATCGAACCCAGGACCTTATCCTTAAAAGGGATCTGCTCTACCAGCTGAGCTACCGGCCCACGCTCGTTTTGATAGACAAAACGACAAAAACAATGATATAATAAAATCAAGAAAAAATCAAGTGCCTTTTTATTTTTAAGTGGATAATCTATGTTAGACAAGAAATATGTGCAGTCGGTTAGGTCGGATTTATTGAGTTATGCCCAAAAAAGACGTGAAGTAATCAAGATGTCCGGTGATGCTCAACAACATGCTAAAAAGGCCATTTTTGCCCTTCAAAGAGATGATAAAAATAGTGGCAGTGAACGCCTGAAACTCTCGGAAGGTTTGTTATTGGATTTAAACAAAAAATTCAAGTCAGATAAGCGTTTATTTGATGAAGGTTCTTATCGAGCCGCTTTGGAAGAATATGTGGAAGCAATGATTTTTAATAATTATGTCCATGATAAGCACATCGGTAAAATAAAGGGTTTAGAGGTTGATTCTGATACTTTCATCAGTGGGTTATGTGATGTCCCCGGCGAGCTTTACCGCTATGCTATCCGAGCCGCTACCGCACGTGATTTTACATTGACCAAAAAATGTTATGAATATGCGCAAGAAATAATTGGTGAATTGATGGATATGGATCTGACCGGCTATCATCGTAATAAATTTGATCAGGCTAAGCAAGCTTTACATAAATTAGAGCAAGTGGTTTATGAAGTGAGTTTGAGAAGTTAGTTTGTTTTCGACTTTTTATTTATGTTTAAAGAAAAAATAAATAAATTAAAACATTTCATAATTGCTGTGGCCGCTTATTGGTATTATGGCCGTCCGGCTAGAAAATTGATCGTAGTTGGAGTGACCGGCACTAAAGGAAAATCTACCACTTGTCGTTTCATTGCCTCGGTTTTACAAGCGGGTGGATATAAAGTTGGTTTGCTTTCTACTGTCGAATTTCAGATTGGAGAAAAACGCTGGCTTAATGATAAAAAAATGACCATGCTAGGATTGGGCCAAATTCACAAAATGTTGCGTGACATGGTCAAAGCTGGCTGCCAATATGTGGTGGTTGAAACTTCTTCCGAAGGTATTTTGCAATTTCGTCACTATGGTTTGCATTATGATATATCCGTGTTTACGAATTTGGGTACAGAACACAACGAAAGACATGGCGGAGTGGAAAACCTCAGGGCGGATAAAGGCAAGATGTTTGCGCTTTTGAAACAGCATCCAAACAAAATTATAAATGGTAAAAAAATTGAAACCGTCAGTATAATTAATCTAGATGACGATAACGCGGCCTTTTATTTACATTATGGGGCAGATCAAAAAGTCGGTTTTAGTTTACAATCCAAGAATAAGATAGAATTACAAAGCTCTTTTAGCGGAGACATTTTATCTTCCAATGAATCCGGAGTAACCTTGGCCGTCGGTGGTAAAAATTATTATATTCATTTGGTTGGAGATTTTAATGCTTATAACGCTTTAGCCGCAATCGCGGTGGCCAAAACACAAAGTATACCTGACGATAAGATTGCTGTTGGACTGGAAAGTGTAAAGATGCTGGAAGGGAGAATGGAGTTTATTGATGCTGGTCAACCTTTTAAAGTGATTGTGGATTATGCACATGAACCAATGAGTTTGACTGAACTTTTTACTAATTTGAAAAAAATTTTTAAAGGTAAAGTGATCGCGGTAATCGGTTCAGATGGTGGTGGTCGTGATGTTTCCAAGCGAAGTAAAATGGGTGAGATTGCTGGGCGTTTATGTGACTATATAGTAATATCTGATGTCAATTGTTATGATGAAGATCCTTTGCAAATCGCTCAAATGTTGGCCAGCGGTGCTATCCAAACCGGAAAGCAATATGATGTAGACATGTTCATAGTAGTTGATCGTTGGAAAGGAATACAAAAAGCTTTCAGTTTGGCCAAAGAAGGTGATGTGGTGGTAATTACCGCCAAAGGCACTGAACCATTTATTGCTGTTGCCAATGGCCAAAAAATACCTTGGGATGATCGCAGTGTGGCTAGAGAAATTTTAGAACATTATGTCGCTGGCCAAAAAAATTAATTTGCGTCCTAACGAAGAAATTATTTCTATCATCAGAGCAGGATTTTTTAGTACCGTTTGGTATTATTTGCTTGGTTTTTTGTTTTTGATCACAGCCTCATTTTTTATGTTTTGGTTGTTTGCTCAAGCTATCTGGGGTTATGTGGTCTATGGAGTCGTTGTGTTTATCGGTTTGTATATAATTTTTCGTACCTGGTATTTTAAAAATAAAAATTTTTCAGTAATTACCAATGAAAGAATAGTAAATGTGAGTCGAGCGGGATGGTTTGAAGAATATATTTCTGTTTTGGATTATAATAGTATAAATGAAATTTTTTTACGACGTCAGGGTTTAATGTCCAACCTTTTTAATTTTGGATCAATCGAGGTAGATTATGGTGACAAACAATCTTTATTGATACTGAATTCAATAAATTATCCACAAAAAGTTTTTGATTTAATTCATAAATATAAAAATAATTTTGTTGCTAATTGTAATTTGCGTGATATTGATTCTGTGTACGAAGCTTTTGTGGATGTTATTCCAGATCTAACCGAGGAAGAAATTTGTGAAGTACGTGATCTGCTGGATAAACAATTGGAGATAATTGATGAAAATTTAACAAATGATGTATAATACCAAGTATGGTTGAAGAGAAAAATGAAAAATGGAGGCAGATTTTTTATTCCCGCTGGTTTTTATTGGGAATGATTTTTTTGTCCATTATACTAACCTCTTCTTATATACGAGCTTACTATCAAGAATATCTGGTAAAACAAGAAATAAAAAATTTACAGCAGGAGGTGCGCAATCTTGAGGCTAAAAAGATTGAAACTATGGAGATTTTCAAGTATGTACAGTCGGATTCGTTTGTTGAAGAGAAGGCTAGGACTGAGCTCAATCTACTAAAATCAGGCGAGAAGATGGCTTTGATTAGCAATAGTAGTGTTGGTAATATCAATGGACAGATGCCGGATAAAGTGGTAAAATGGTCCAGTATAGAAAACCCTATAAAATGGCTAAAATTTTTCTTTTTTAAAAATAATAACTAATTCATTTTTTATGGAGCAAAACATTAATCAGGAGGTACAAAAAACCGAAGTAAAAAAATCAGATTCTTTTAGAGAAAATAAAAATATAAAAATGTTTGGCATGGGTTTGGCTGGCATTTTGGTTTTGGCGCTAGTTATTTCAGCCTCAGTGGGTATTTATCGTGTTTATGCCAAGGCTTCGACCGATAAGTTTACCTTAACAACGGCCAGAATCCTACGTTTGCCGGCCATGAAAGTAAATGATCAAAGAATTTTATTTTCTGATTATGCGGATGATTTGAAAGCCATTCAAAAATTAGTGGCTTTTGATAAAGCTAATCAAGGTAATAATGCTCAATTAACCGACGAACAAATGTCTGATCAGGTTTTATGGCGTTTGGCCAACAATGTATTGGTAAAAGCCGCGGCCGCTAAGTATGGAGTAAAAGTTGAACAGCAAGATACCGATAGTCTAAAAGCGAATTTGCTAAAACAATTCCAAGATACCGAGGCGGTAGAAAAAGAAATCGGACAACGTTACGGTTGGACTTTTGCTCAATATGAAGAAAAAGTGATCAAAAATTTTATTTTACAGCAAAAAATCGCGGAAAAAATTCAGACCGATCAGAGTGCTCGTGAAGAAATACGCAATAAAGCCATATCAATATTGAACGAAATTAAGGCGGGAAAAGATTTTGCTCAGCTGGCCAAACAATTTGGTGAAGATGGCACCAAGGAGAATGGCGGTGATTTGGGTTGGTTTGGCAAAGGGGATATGGTTCCGGAATTTGAAAATGCTGTTTACGCCCTTAAGCCAGGTGAAATTACTCAGGATTTAGTTGAAACCCAATACGGTTATCATATTATCAAATTAGAAGAAAAAAAGACCGAAAAAACCAAAGATGCCAAAGGTAAAAGTGTGAGTGTGGAAAAAGTTCGTGCCCGTCACATCTTGTTGCGCTTCCCAAGTCCGGAAACATTTTTAGATAATATGGCCAGATCAGCTAATTTCCATTTATATATCAAAGTGCATAATCCCTTTGTAGATATAAAAAATAAATAATAAATTTTAAGAATGGGGACTATCAAGTCCCCATTCTGATGCGGGATTAGTACAGTGGTAGTATGTGGCCTTCCCAAGGCTAAGATGCGGGTTCGATTCCCGTATCCCGCTCCAATATGCCGACCTAGCTCAGTTGGTAGAGCGACGGTATCGTAAACCGTAGGTCATGGGTTCAATTCCCATGGTCGGCTCAATTGTTATTCACACCTTTCTTCAATGGTGTTTTTTCTTTATAAAAAAATATGCTATAATTAACTTCATCTATGATTACTGTCGAAGGTATTACTAAAATATATTCCACCAGTTCAGTTGCTCTGCGGGATGTAAGTTTACATATTAATGCTGGTGAATTTGTCTCAATTATCGGACAAAGTGGCAGTGGTAAAACTACTTTTACCAAACTTTTGATTGCTGAAGAAAAACCAACCAAAGGCAAAATAAAAATTGGTGATTGGGATATTACTGGCATCAAAACCAACGAAATTCCATTTTTGCGTCGTCAGATTGGTATGATTTTTCAGGATTATAAACTTTTGCCACAAAAAACTGTTTATGAGAATGTTTCTTTTGCTCTGGAAGTGGCCGGAGAAAAAAGCCATCGCATCCATCAAGTGATACCGCAATTGTTGGATATTGTAGGTTTATCCGATAGGCACAATCGTTATCCTAGACAGCTTTCCGGTGGCGAGCAGCAGCGCGTGGCTATAGCGCGCTCTTTGGCCCATCGTCCCAAAATTATTGTGGCCGATGAACCGACCGGAAATTTGGATACTATCAATGCAGAGGAAATCATTCAAATTTTAAAAAAGATAAATGAATTTGGCACTACTATTGTTTTGCTCACCCACAATCGTGAAGTGGTGAATGCTTTACGTCGTCGTGTTATCACCTTGCACGGCGGACATTTGGTATTGGATCAAGAAGCAGGTAAATATATCTTATAATTTTTATGATGGTATATATTAGCCGAATATTAAAGTTTTCTTTTCAAGATATTGGTCGTAATTTTGGTCTGTCATTTATGACAGTTTTGATTTTGATACTCATGCTTTTGTCTATCGATGCTCTTTGGAGTGTTCGGGTTATTACTAGAGAAGCGATAAACGCCGTTAAAGAACAAGTAAACGTAAGTATTTATTTTAGCGCTTCAGCCAGCGATAAAAATGTCGCAGAAATTAATAAATATATCACCGCTTTTCCTGAAGTGGTAGATGTAAAATTACAATCAGCCGAAGATGTTTTGTCTTCCTTCAAACAACGCCATGGGCAAAGCAAAGATATTCTCAATGCTTTGGGTGAATTGGACAAGAATCCATTTGGTCCTACTATGATAATAAAAACTCGTGAACCGGGTGATTATAAAAAAATTATTAAAGCTCTAAGTGTGCCTGAATATGAGAATTTGATTGAGGCCAAAAGTTTTGATGAGCATGAAAGCGCTATTGAAAAAATCCAAAATATTACCAATCGCGCAGAAAAAGGCGTGGCGGGATTAGTGATCTTATTCGCCGGTATTTCTTTTTTGATAGTTTTTAATACTATTCGCTCGGCTATTAGTACCCAAAAAATTGAGATCGGCATCAAACGTTTGGTCGGGGCTAGTAATTGGTTTATTCGTGGTCCTTATCTAGTAGAATCCTTTATTTTTTCTATTATTAGCCTAATAGTGGCCTCAGCTTTACTATATCTGTCTCTACGTTTTGTTGACCCCTACTTAGCTGTGGTCTTTCCCAACAATTTCTCCTTGACAAATTACTATAATTCGCATATTCTGTATGTGTTTGGCATACAGTTCATTAGTGTTTTGATTTTGACCGTATTATCGAGCGGTCTGGCCATGCGTCGGCAACTACGAGTATAATCCGAGGTCGTCTAAAGGTAGGACAACAGCCTTTGAAGCTGTCTATCTTGGTTCGATTCCAAGCCTCGGAACAAATATGATTGTAATAGAAAGCCTTAAAAGTGGTTTTCTTTTTATTTTATAAAAAAATAATTTTGTGATATAATATTGATATGAAAAAAATGCAATTTGAGTTTAATCATCATAAATTTTCAGTTACCTTGCCCGATGAGGCGGCGCGAAGTGTCTGGACAGAAATTTTTAAAGAACGCGAATATCTGGCGGCTGAGTCGGCTATTATTTCGGCCCGGGAGCCAATTATAGATGTGGGAGCACATATAGGCTTGTTTGTGCTGTACGCTCGTTCTTTCAATCCCACCGTTTCAATTTATGCCTTGGAGCCGGAATCAGAAAATTTTAAATTATTAAATAAAAATATTAAAGACAATAAAATTTCCGGAATAAATACTTTTCCGATTGCTTTGGGTGGTAATAGTGAAAAGATAGAATTGGTATTGTCACCAGATAGTCATAACCATCGTCTAATTACGGCTCCACTGCCAGATTTTGAATCAGAAAAACAAAACACACCAAAACAGTTGGTAAAAATGCATTCCTTGCGAGATTTTTTGGATCAGGAAGATATCAAGATTGTTTCACTATTAAAAATGGATATCGAGGGAGGGGAGTATGATGTTTTTTCTGCCTGTGTTCCGGGTGATTTTGCCAGGTTGCGAGCCGTCATTATGGAATATCACAATTATTCCGGATTAAATTACAAAAGTATCGAAATTCAATTGAGAGAAAATGGATTTGGAGTACAAATTTTCCCCTCTAAATTTGATAAAAAAATGGGTTTTATATTTGCCAAAAATAAACGTATATGATTAAACCTCATCGCGCCTGGGTAGTGGCCGTGGACATGGGTTATGGGCATCAGCGCGCCGCCCATCCTTTGCGATTTTTATCACCAAATGAAAAAGTAATTTTGGCCAATAATTACGAAGGCATACCACAAAGCGATCGTCGAGTATGGCGCAATTCCCAAAAATTTTATGAATTTTTTTCTCGGGCCAACAATATCCCACTGGTAGGCAATTTTTTGTTTGATTTGTTTATTGATCGCATGCAAAGTATTCTGCCGTTTTATCCCAAGCGCGATTTATCCAAACCAAATTTACAAACCAGGATAAATTATGCCGGCATTCGCGGCGGTTGGGGACGTGATTTGATAAATTTTTTAAATAGCGAAGATATTCCCTTAATCACGACCTTTTTTACTGTAGCTTTTTTTGCCGAGGAACATGGTTTTAAAAACGATATTTATTGCGTAGTTTGTGATAGTGATATTTCTCGTGCTTGGGCGCCGTATTATCCGCAGAAAAGCCGGATCAAATATCTGGCCCCTTGCCGACGAGTAGTCAATAGATTAAAAGAATACGGCGTGAAACCAGAAAATATATTTTTGACCGGTTTCCCTCTACCCGATGCCAATTTGGGCGGAAAAAAATTAAATATTTTAAAAAATGATTTATCCGAACGAGTCATTAATTTAGATCCGGATCATCATTATCGTCAAAAATATATTCAGACAGTAAAACAATTCTTAAAAGGAGTAAAGGCAACCGAGCATCACCATCATCCGCTAACGCTCACTTTTGCGGTCGGTGGAGCGGGTGCTCAGCGTAAAATCGCGGCTGATATTTTAGCCAGTTTAAAATCCAAATTATTGAATAATGAGATTAATTTCAATCTGGTGGCTGGTACGCGCAACGACGTCTATATTTATTTTAAAGATTATATTTCCAAATTAGGTTTATCCAAAGTTTTGAATAAAAATTTGCACATCATATTCTCAGTTCACAAAGAAGAATATTTTAGTCATTTCAATGACGCTCTGCGCACTACGGATATCCTCTGGACCAAGCCTAGTGAATTGGTTTTTTATACAGCTTTAGGAGTGCCGATAATTATTGCTCCACCGCTAGGTTCGCAAGAAAAATTTAACAAAATTTGGCTAAAAACTGTGGGAGCGGGTATAAGTCAAGAGAATCCCAAACTCACTCACGAATGGCTTTTTGATTGGATAAATAGTGGTTGGTTGGCCGAAGCGGCAATGTCTGGGTTTTTGGATGGTCGCCAATTTGGGGTACAAAATATTACTGATGTGGTATTTCACGGTGTCAAAGAACCGGCCAAAAATTTTCAATTATTGTAATATTTTGGTGTTGACATTTAAATTGTTTTTTTGTATACTATTTATCAGCTCTTTTTGTAATAAATTCCGAGGTAGCGCAGCGGTAGCGCAGTTGGCTGTTAACCAATTGGTCGTGGGTTCGAATCCCACCCTCGGAGCCAGGAGAGACGAAGCCTATTTAGTGCTTCGTCTTTTCTTTTATCTGAGCCAAAAACAATTGGTTCGGACCATGTTCAAGTAAGTCAATATATGAT
>Ga0233425_10000629_pt1 | contig 89091 bp, 71 predicted proteins | sample Watercolumn_Towu_2_FD_181712 | JGI IMG/M metagenome (GOLD analysis project Ga0233425, IMG submission 181712) | Freshwater microbial communities from Lake Towuti, South Sulawesi, Indonesia - Watercolumn_Towuti2014_140_MG | ecosystem: Environmental > Aquatic > Freshwater > Lake | place... | reverse complement strand
ATCCTTTTTGTCTCGCAAGTTCTTTTAATACTTTTCCAATGTTCTTTCTTATTTGTCCATATAAAACTTTTTTTCTGTACTTTGGGATAAAAACAATGTGATATTTGCATTCCCAACATGTATGACTTATACTACTATACATTTCAAAATATCTCCTTTTGTTTATCCCTTTGGTGATTCACAAAAGAAGATATTTCTCTGATTCCGCAAATGTCAAACGGTTTTGAGTCCCCCAGTTAACCTGGGGGTTTACCAAAGTCGATTAATATCTTCTGCCCAAGTAAGTGATTTTTGATATGATTTTTCGTTATAAGTAATAACATGTATTTTTCCTCCTCTATCACCTGTTTCATTTTTGACTCTTACAGCAATAGCTATTACAGAATTCTCATCATTGCCGTTTCCCTTATTTGTAATGACAGTTTGAGCAGAAATTGCCTGAACAGCTTTTCCACAGTCAATATCTGAAGCAGTTTTCCACTCCTGGTTATCAAATACCAATACATGTATATTTTGTTCTCCAGTCTTTGCATAAAACAGATAAAGTTTACCATCAAGCACAGTAGCAGTTAATAGTGGCCTTTCAGAATCGTTCCCCCATTTGACATCCATATAAAGATTTCTCTTTGCGATTTTTATTTTTTCTCCACCATCAGGAGCCCAACCAATATTCTCCGGGTCAGAACTGGTTTTATAACAAATATAGCGTTGTCTCCAGTTCTTAGGATTAATATAATCGTAAAATACATAAATTTTTCCCTTATACGCACAAGTACAAAGGCTGGTACCAGTGATATTGCTGGCTTTATCTCTCTCATACAACGCCGAATCTACTACATTTCTAAGTCGTGAATTGCAATCTTTAAGCTTTCCATCCTCAGTTGATACAAGCTCCTCATCTTCATAATGATTTGCTATCTCAAGACTTCTACATTTGATGACATCTCCTTTGTTTTGAGGAATCCACCATGTACAGTCATGATGTCGGCTGAATAAATAAACCTTACCTTTAAAATAGATCGAAGCAAGACCACCTTACTCGCGAGTACCGTCATACCCTTTAATGGGGTAAGGATCTGTTGAACGATTGGCAAATAAGTGGGTTATGGAAAGTGAAAGTGTAAAGAAAATGATTAAAAAATAGCTCTTGCGATTTTTCATTTTTATAATTCTTCCAGTTATTTTGCTGTGCATTTACATTCTATCTTTATGTGTTAAAAAGTCAATTCCAATCAATAACATAGCTGTCAGCACAAAATGAAAACCCATTATGTTCGGAAACAAAATGAAATAGTAAAAATTCATGAAATTTCTAAACTTTTCTTTTAGCATAAATAATCAGGCAGGTACTGAAAAGGCCGAAAAATATTATTGATAAGAAGTATATAATGTCTGCAAAGTTCAGAATGCCTTTCTGAATAGAATCAAAGTGGTTAAAAATACTCAAATTAGAGATAGTATCAGTAAACCATACTGGTGCCCAAGTTGTAAACATGTTTGTAATGGCGGGGTGTCCTATCAATAGAAGAATTAGGCATAATACAATTGTATAGATGTAGCTTATTATCTGGTTCTTGCATAATGCTGAAGATATTGAGCCGAACGAAATATACGCACCGCCCAACAAAATCGCTCCGAAATATCCGCAGAATATTGTTCCGTTATCGGGATTTCCGAGCCAATTTAGCGTTGGTACGATAGGAAATGTAAGTAATATTGAGATAATTATTATTGCCCACGCAGCCAGGAATTTTCCAAACACGGCCTCAAATATGTTTATTGGCATGGTAAACAGCAGTTCAATAGTTCCAGTTTTTTGTTCTTCTGCCCATATTCTCATTGACATTGGCGGCGTCAGAATAAGAAAAAGCCAGGGAAAGAACGGAAAAAAGCTATAAGAAAGAGATGCCTGATTGTTGTTGAAAAAATTCCCAAACGGCGGGGCACCGAAAGTAAACAATCCTGATATTAGCAGAAATATTACTATAAAAATGTAAGCTAGTGGAGATATAAAATATCCGAGTAATTCCTTCTTCGCAATTATCAATGATATTTTAATAGAATTTTTCATGATCATTCAACACATAACACTCAAAACTCAAAACATTTTAAGGTGACTTCTTTAAACGTTTCAGCAAGGCTTCCTTTGTTCGTTTTTGCTTTTAGTTCAGCAGGTGTTCCTTCGGCTGCTATTTTTCCTTCGGAGATAATTATTATTCTTGAGCAGCAGTTTTCAGCCTCGTCCAAAACATGCGTGGAGAGAAGTATAGTTTTTGTTTTTCCCATTTCCTTTATCAGGTTATGAATCTGTTCTTTTTGATTCGGGTCAAGTCCGTCCGTTGGTTCATCTAGTATCAAATATGCCGGGTCATGGATTATTGCCTGTGCCAGGCATACTCGTTTAGTGTAGCCCTTTGATAGTGTGTCAATGGTCTGGTAAATAACCTTTTTCAGATCGCACAATGTTATTACTCTATCCATTGCGTTAGCTAGTTCTTTGTTTCTCAAACCTCTGACAGCCCCGCAGAATTTGAGAAATTCTAGTACGGTGAACTCTTTATAAACAGGCACGTTTTCCGGCAAATAACCGGTAATTGTTTTTGTTTGCTTGGGGTACTCTTCGACATTTGTGTCGTTTATAAGAACATATCCTGACGTTGGAGAATAGTATCCTGTGATTATTTTCATTGTTGTGCTTTTCCCAGCGCCGTTCGGGCCCAGAAAGCCTACAACCTCACCTTTACTAACCTGAAAAGATATATTGTCAACCGCCGTAAAGAATCCGAATTTTTTACTAAGATTTTTAATTTCAATCATGTTTGGTTTGGTAATTAATAATTAGTAATTAACAATTGATAATTAATGTGTCTCCCATTCCTTTAATTTCTTCTGGATAAATTCAATAATTTTTGTATGAGTTTCCTTACCGCTACCTTCTACCTGGAGTGGTTCTCCGAATTCAATATATACATCTTTATCTCTATTTATTTTGCCAAAGTCTTTTATAATTTTGCCGTTTCCCCAGAAATCAGTTTTGATAGCCACAGGAATAATAGGTACTTCGGCTTTTTTCGCTAATTTTACACCTATTGAATTGAATTCCTCAGGCTGAAACTGAGCAGTTCTGGTACTTTGCGGGAATACTATCATTGAACGGCCGGATTTTAAAATATCGGTACCTTCACGGAGAACTGTCTTCAGGTCTTCTATCGGATTTTCTCTGCCAACTACTACTGGTTTAGTGCCTCTCATTATTGGCCCGAAATAAACACTTTCCACAAGCTCTCTTTTTACTATGAAACTAGAAGGTTTACGCGGGCAAACTATTCCGGGAAGCAAAAATGTTTCAAGTGTGCTCATGTGGTTGCCTATGAATACAACAGGACCGGAAATCTTATCCATGCTAGACATGCCTTTGATATGAATTTTTGTTCCGCAGCCTTCTACCGAGCGGCAAACATAATATGAATCATCACACCAGTCTTCAGTGGTATAACAACCTTTCTTCTTGATTTTTAGGTTAGCAGCGATTATGACTCTTATCATTCTGTAAAAGAAGAACAGCCTTGTTCCACAGGATAAATAATCGCCAAACATTCTTCGCGTACTTTCGGGTGTCTCATAGTTGTCCTGCCGGTAGTTATAATCCATGAATCTATATCCTTTTCAAAATTGTTCGAATTACATGGAAAACATTTACGCTACAATATCAGATTTTGCCTTTTCTTCAATTTTTTAAAGGCATTTTGCTTCTTTTACAGCGAGTATATGTAATGCCTTACTAAAACCCAGCTGTTCACTGCCAACTGTTATGGTTAAGGGGAAATTCATAATTATAATCAGAACTCATGCTATTGAAATCAAGCACCATAGCATTAATATTGCCGTTGCTTAGAAATAATGATTCATTCATAATATTATTTTGTATTGAATATTTCGACCACTCGAACGATATATTAGGATCCGATCCCCCATTATCACTAATCGGGTTTAACGCTTCAACAATAGCTCTGTCCAGTATCTGATTATCAGGATCAATCCCGACAAAATAGATATTATTTTTTTTATTGGAGCCCCAATTACAATCCCAGTAGGCTAACTGTAAAGGATATTTTGCCCCTTTTGTTTTTGAGGCAAGACACCTTTGGAAAGAAAAAGTAGAACATCTAAACCTGGAGAAAGGAGGACAGTTTACTAACAGTCTGACAATCGTCTACGTCTTAGAGGCTACTGTCAGACCTGTCTTGACTAATACAAATAAAAAAGGGCGAGAAATCTCGCCCTTTTGATTTATACACACAGATATAAGGGAATTACATCATTCCATCCATGCCGCCCATTCCTCCCATGCCGCCGTGTGGCATAGCAGGAGCTTTTTCCTTTTCAGGAATTTCTGTTACCAGGCACTCTGTTGTGAGAAGCAATCCGGCTATAGAAGCAGCATTCTGCAAAGCTGTACGAGATACTTTTGTAGGATCAATGATACCTGACTTGACCATATCTGTATATTGTCCTTTGGCAACGTCGAAACCTTCGTTCCCTTTTTTCTTCATAAGTTCCTGAACTATTACAGAACCTTCATAACCGCCATTAGCTGCGAGTTGACGAACAGGTTCTTCAACAGCACGTCTAATAATATCTATGCCAATCACTTCATCCTGATCGTCGCTTTTCAGGGAGTCTAATGACTTCAGAACTCTAAGGAGAGCGACACCGCCTCCAGGAACGATACCTTCTTCAACAGCTGCTCTTGTAGCATGTAGAGCGTCTTCGACTCTTGCTTTCTTTTCTTTCATTTCAGTTTCAGTGGCTGCACCAACATTGATTACGGCTACGCCGCCAGCAAGTTTAGCAAGTCTTTCCTGAAGTTTTTCCTTGTCATAATCAGAAGTTGTGTCTTCAATCTGTTTGCGGATCTGATTAATTCTTCCAATGATGTCTGACTGTTTACCAGCACCTTCTACTATTGTTGTATTTTCCTTGTCAATAGTAACTCTCTTGGCTTTCCCAAGCATATCAACTGTTACTGATTCAAGTTTAATGCCAAGATCTTCAGAGATGCATTTCCCGCCAGTTAAAATAGCAATGTCTTCAAGCATAGCTTTGCGGCGATCGCCAAAGCCAGGAGCTTTAACTGCACATACGTTCAAAGTTCCGCGAAGTTTATTTACAACCAATGTAGCAAGAGCTTCGCCTTCTACATCTTCAGCTATAATCAGGAAGGGTTTTCCCTGTTTTGCCACAGATTGGAGAAGCGGAAGCATATCATTAAGATTACTGATCTTCTTTTCGTTAATGAGAATCAAGCAGTCTTCGAGAACGGCTTCCATATTTTCTGCATCAGTTACGAAATAAGGTGAAAGGTAACCTTTGTCAAATTGCATACCTTCGACTACATCAAGAGTAGTTTCGATAGTCTTGGCTTCTTCAACTGTGATTGTGCCATCTTTTCCTACTTTGTCCATTGCGTCAGCAATTGTCTCGCCGATGGTTCTATCGCCATTAGCAGAAATTGTAGCAACCTGAGAAACCTGTTCGCGGTCCTCAACTTTTTTGCTCAGTTTAGCAAGTTCAACTACCATAGCTTCAACAGCCTTGTCAATCCCGCGTTTCAGGCTCATCGGATTAGCTCCGGCTGTAACGTTTTTCAAGCCTTGACGGTAAATAGCTTCGGCCAAAACTGTAGCTGTTGTTGTACCATCGCCTGCAATGTCAGAAGTTTTGCTTGCAACTTCACGAACCATCTGAGCGCCCATATTTTCAAAAGGGCATTCCAATTCGATTTCCTTAGCTACTGAAACTCCGTCTTTAGTAACTGTCGGAGACCCGAATTTCTTGTCAAGAACCACATTACGTCCCTTTGGACCAAGAGTAGCCTTAACAGCTTTGCTGAGTTTTTCAACACCAGTAAGTAAAGCGCGACGAGCAGTATCGTCAAAAAGTAATTGTTTTGCTCCCATATTTATTTACTCCTTTATAATTTTCTTAAATTTTACTTTTTAATTACTATTGCCTGAATATCGTCAGAATTGAGAATCTTGTACTCTTTATCATTGTACTTGATTTCCGTTCCGCCGTATTTGCTGACAATAACGACATCACCGACTTTTACCTCAAAAGGAATTTTGTTTCCTTTTTCATCGGTCTTTCCGGTTCCAAGAGCTACGATTCTAGCTTCCTGAGGCTTTTCTTTCGCGCTGTCAGGAATAACTATTCCACCCTTGACTTGTTCTTTTTCTTCCAGTGCTTCTACTAAAACACGGTCGCCTAGTGGTTTAATGTTCATTTTTTTACTCCTTTGTTTTTTAGTTAAACAAAATAAAAATTTTTACTTATAAAAATTTTTTAAACTATTTTTTATCATCATCAACTATTTCAGCATCAACAAAATCGCCGCCAGCCGATTTTTCAGCCTTCTTTTCAGTTTCGCTATCTTGCTGGCTATATTGCTGTTGTTGATCGCCGGGTGCTCCTTGCTGAGATTGAGTATGTTTGTAAATTTCCTCTCCGAATTTCTGAAGAGTTTTTTCTAGTTCAGCCATCGTATTCTTCATGCTTTCGGTATTATCGGCTTTATGTTCTTCTTTAAGTTTTTCAATCAAGTCCTTAACAGGTTTTTTTACATCTTCAGATAATTTATCTCCCAGTTCGTTAATCTGTTTTTCCGTCTGATAAATCATTGAGTCTGCTTTGTTACGGACTTCAACTTTTTCTTTCTCTTTCTTATCTTCTTCTGCATGGGATTTCGCTTGATCAACCATTTTCTTGATTTCCTCTTCAGTAAGACCGGAACTAGCGGTAATGGTTATCTTCTGTTCTTTGCCTGTTCCGAGATCTTTTGCTGTTACGTGAAGTATACCGTTCGCATCTATATCAAATGTTACTTCTATTTGAGGAATTCCTCTGGGTGCCATAGGAATCCCGTCAAGGCGAAATCTGCCTATTGTTTTATTATAAACAGCCATCTCTCTTTCTCCCTGAAGAACATGAATATCCACTGAAGGCTGATTGTCTGCGGCAGTGCTGAATATTTCACTTTTCTTTGTAGGAATAGTAGTATTTCTTTCTATAAGTTTTGTAAAAACTCCGCCAAGGGTTTCAATACCAAGTGAAAGAGGAGTAACGTCAAGAAGCACTATATCCTGAACCTGTCCGCCCAAAACTCCACCCTGTACGGCTGCGCCATATGCTACTACTTCATCGGGGTTAACACCTTTATGTGGTTCTTTGTTAAAAAACTTCTTAACAATTTCATTAACCTTTGGCATTCTAGTCATACCACCTACCATAACAACTTCATCAATGTTTTTTGCTGATAGCTTCGCATCTCTAAGGCAATTTTCTACAGGTTGATTTGTTCTTTGAAGAAGATGATCAACAAGCTGTTCAAGTTTTGCTCTCGTAAGAGTAACTGTCAAGTGCTTAGGCCCTGTTTGATCTGCTGTAATGAAAGGCAGATTTATTTCTGTTGATTGACTGCTTGAAAGTTCTATTTTTGCTTTTTCAGCAGCTTCTCTAAGCCTTTGAAGCGCCTGTGGATCTTTCCTTAAATCAATATTGTTTTCTTTTTTGAAATTATCAGCGAGCCAATTCATTATTTCTAGGTCAAAATCGTCACCACCAAGGTGTGTATCGCCATTGGTCGCGTTAACTTCAAAAACTCCGTCGCCAAGTTCAAGAACTGAAATATCGAAAGTTCCTCCCCCAAGGTCGTAAACAGCGATCTTTTCGTCTTTTTTCTTATCAAGGCCATAAGCTAGAGATGCGGCCGTTGGTTCATTTATAATTCTAAGAACTTCAAGTCCTGCAATCCTTCCAGCATCCTTTGTGGCCTGGCGCTGGCTGTCGTTAAAATAAGCAGGAACAGTAATTACAGCTTGAGCTATTTTCTCTCCGAGGTAAGCCTCAGCATCAGCTTTAAGTTTCTGAAGAATCATTGCTGATATTTCCGGAGGTGAATAAGTCTTCCCGCCGGCTTTTACATGCGCGTCACCATTTTTAGCTTCTACAACTTCGTAAGGCACAAGTTCGATTTCATGCTTTACTTCGCTGTGCTTTCTTCCCATAAATCTCTTAATAGAAAATATGGTGTTTTCGGGATTAGTTATAGCTTGCCTTTTTGCAGTCTGCCCAACAAGCCGCTCTCCTGTTTTTGTAAAAGCAACTACAGATGGTGTAGTCCTCATTCCTTCTGCATTAGGAATAATAGTAACCTCGCCTCTTTCCATAACAGCCATACAACTGTTTGTTGTTCCAAGGTCAATTCCAAGTATTTTGCTCATAATTGCGATTCCTTAATCTAAAATTAATAGTTTTGATTTTATTAGCAACACCCGTGCCAAAAATAAAGAAATATTTTAATGCGTTAAAAATTAAATAGATAGAAACGATTCAAATAAATTGAAATGCCAAAAGTGAGACGTATTGAGAAGTAAGAAAGAGACACTATGTCTCAATTATAAAAGAGCATTCACTTTTCTATGAGATATTTGTATTATAGTCAAACTGTTTTTCTCTATGTTAAAATTAAAAAACTAACCCCTCTTTTTCGCAGTATCAACTTCATAAGAAGGTAGAATATCCATATAGCGAAGAGTCTTTTTTGCTATATTACTAAAATGAGGTGCGGCAACTGTAGCACCATAATAGGCTCCTTTTGGTTCATCAACAGACACGATAAGCAAAAAAGCGGGTTCATCAGCAGGAGCAAACCCAACAAAACTGCCTACGTATTTTGAATGCGAATATTCCCCATTAATCCATTTCTGAGCAGTTCCAGATTTTCCAGCTATTTGATATCCTGGAATCTTAGCTTTAGTCGTAGATTCTCTCATCATCTCAACAATTTCTTTTGCCGCTTTTGGACCAAAAATCCTTCCAGCACTTTTAATTGGAAAGTTATAAGCATATTCTGTTTCTGTATCCTCTATTCTATCTATTATTCTGAGTTTCATTCTTTCTCCGCTGTTAGCAAGGGTCGTATAGGCACTTATTATTTGTAGCGGGGTTGTCAAAATTCCTTGCCCGATAGGAAACCTTGTAATTGATAAAGCATCCCATTTATCATATTTTCTGAGTATTCCTTTTGCTTCAGGATGAAAAGGCAATCCTGATTCTTGTCCAAATCCATATGTTACAAGTAGCTTGTATAAATTATCCTTACCCATTTCTATGGTAATTTTTGCAGTGCCTATGTTGCTGGATTGTCGTATTATCTCTGAAACAGTAAGCAATCCCATGGGACGGTGGTCCTTCAATGTTTTTCCTCCATAAAACCATGGGCCATGACAATCAAACACTGTATCAGGTTTAACTATACCTAAGTCTATGGCCTTGGCTATAATCAGCGGCTTCATAATAGAACCAGGTTCGAATCCTTCAGTAATTATTTTATTCTGCCAGTCATCACTATTAAGAGAAGAGCGATCGTTAGGATTGAAGGTTGGCCTCTGTCCCATTGCAAGAATAGAGCCAGTCTTAGGATCTACCATTACCGCATATGCCGTCTTTGGTCTCCATTTTTCCACTATCGCATCGAGCTCATCTTCGATAATTGCTTGTATAGGCTCTTGTATCGTAAGATAAAGGTTACTGCCCCTCTTTTCATCTCCTATTCTGTTATTGCCATAAGCAAGAGGAATACCATCTCTGGCACGTTCATATACTGATAAATTCGGTTTGCCCGGTGATAGTACGCTATTATACGCATTTTCCAATCCACTCACAGGAACAATATCAATATCGTCAGCGTTTACAAATCCTAGTACATTCGAGAGCATTTTATCTTTTGGATAATATCTTTTAACACTATCAAAAAAGAACATTCCCTTTATGTTTTTGTTCTTTACTTCGTCTTTGAGCGAATTTGCTAAATCCAAGGGAATTCCATTTTTTATAACAACTTCATGAATTTCTTTACCGGTTACTTCTTTTCTTGATAGCCTGTCATAAAGCTTCGAATAAGGAACTTCTAACCTAACTGCAAAAAAACGGGCCACTCTTTTACATTCAGCTTCATCTCCTACGAGATTGGGATCCGCCCTGAGGTCAACCGATGGAGCATTACCGATAAAAAGATTACCGAGGCTGTCATAAATTTCTCCCCTCATTCCTTTAATTTTTTTTACAGCTGTATATTTCTTTCTGGCCTTGTCGTAGTACTCATCATGCTGCTTTATCTGAAGAAAAAAAAGACGAATTCCCAGCAAAACGAAAATAAGAACCATTATTGCAGTTATGGAAATGATTTTAACTAAAAAACCCTTGCGCCCCATCTACTATCCTGCAATACAAAAATGACTCGTTTCATTTTAAATTATTTTATTATGGAATTAAACAATTTAATAAACTCTTTCGGAATTTCTTTTTTAAGAGAGAGATATTCTGTTATTATTTTCGCTATTCGTTTCATCATTTCTGACCCTTGCATATCAACCCCCTTTACTTTTTTATATTAAGTAAAAATAATACAAGTAATCAATTACATGCAACTTGTTCACCTGACAAGGTAGAATTTATCCGCCGCAGATCAGGAAATATATTTACTATCTGATTCGGTTCTGGAAAACGAAGGCCAAGATTATACTTATCTATCTTTTGAAAAATAAACTCTTTTCTGCTTTTGACTTCAATTGCGATCTTAATATTTTGAATTTCTCTTTGAAGTCTATATATCTCCCTTTCACCAAGCGCTATTTCTCTATTAATACGCTGGCTTTGTCCGTCAAAATATACAGCAGATCCAAACACTCCAAAAACTAATGCTACTATAACTACCAGGTATACAACAATCCTGAAAAAATTATTTCCATTTTCTTTTGTTTTTAAATCTCTTTTTAAAGTACTTTTTTTAGCTCTCAAATTCATCTTATCGCTCTAATTTCGATATATAAACATGTTACACTATTTTTTCCGCAACTCTCATCTTGGCCGAAGAGGCTCTTTTGTTATTCTTTACTTCTTCTGCCGTCGGAACAAGCGGTTTCTTCGTTATTAACTTGACACTTGCCTTATGTCCGCATTTACATATCGGCAGCTTTACATTGCAGAGACAATCCATAGATTCTTTTCTGAATATGTTTTTCACTATCCTGTCTTCAAGAGAGTGATAACTTATAACTCCAATTCTACCCCCCTTTTTCAAAAGCTTTATTGCTACAGTAACAGCTTTATCAAGTTCATTTAACTCATCATTTACGGCAATTCTCAAAGCCTGAAAGCAAAGAGTTGAAACAGATGGCCCGCTCCTTCTTTGAGAAGGCAATACTTCTTCACATAATTCACAAAACTCTTTAGTTGAAAGCCACAATTTAGTTTTTCTTTTCTCAACTACAGCATTTGCCAACTTATATGCTCCATTAATTTCTCCATAGTTCTCAAAAATCTCACTCAATTCTTCTACTGAAGAGTTATTAAGGATATATGAAGCTGTTTTTTTTTCTTCTGAATCCATTCTCATATCCAATGGGCCATTCCTGCGAAATGAAAACCCTCTGAAATCTTCGTCTATCTGAGGTGAAGAAACACCAATATCCAAAAGAACTGCATCTACATAATCCCATCCAATAGAAGCTGCTATATCAGCCAGTGCACTGAATCGTGCCTTGACTATTGTAACTCTTTCAGCCTGGTCAGCAAAAATGGCTCTGGAATATTTCAAAGCGTATAAATCCCTATCTATACCAAGTACTTCAGCTAAAGGATTTTTTCTAATAATCGCATTGCTGTGCCCCCCAAAACCAAGAGTCCCATCAATAATTCTGCAAGCCCCATGAGTAGGTATCAGATATTCCAGAACTTCTCTTGTCATCACAGGAATATGAACCATTGCTATTGAATCCTTCATGCAAATCATTTACTCTTTTGCCTTTTTTAAAAAGTTTGTTAAGTCATCTGGCATCTCTTCTATATTTTGAAGAACGTTTAGCATTTCTTCGTCACTCATACACTGCTTCTTCCAATTTTCCTTTGACCATATCTGTATGCTATTAAATACTCCTATTAGTACCAATTCACTGTCTATCTTGCTACCTTTTTTAATTTTAGCATATTCAAGAAGTTGTTCAGGAATATGAATTCTTCCTTGCTTATCGCATCTGCATTCCCTGGCACTGGCTCCAAGTCTGGCTAAAGCCATAGAAGATTTCGGGTCAACAATTGAAACCTTTCTCAATTTATCCGCTAAACTTTTAAAACCATCAAATGTCATTAACTGCAAAGCCTTATGTCTTCCTGGAAGAACATAAAAACGGTTTTCACCACCCTGAGAACGCCACTCACTGGGAATAGCTATCCTTCTCTGCGAGTCTATCGAATAGACAAATTCGCCAGCAAACAGAATTTCCTGATTCTCTTTATGACTAATACCTTCCATATTCTCCTATTTGCTCCTTTTTGCAACTATTTTACCCTAACAAATATAAAAAGCAACAAAGATTTTGGATTGTATTAAAAAAAATTAACTTTTTTTTTGAAGAAAATGGCTCTAGTTAAAAAAATATTGAAAACCACATTTATCATAGATAACAGAAAAGGATGTTAAAAATCATTCAAAAATAACCAGATTTAAGAATTGTTATTTTTGAGATTTGGCTATCTTGCTGTATTATTTATACACTCATAAACATTGAAACAATACAAAATTGAAAGATGATATAAATGGTAATATTCCAACTCATACTAATATTAATAATCTCATATCTTTTTGGATCAATTTCATGGGGATTCATAATTGGAAAGTTAAAAGGTATAGATATAAGAGAACATGGGAGTAAAAACATCGGAGCTACAAATATTACGCGAGTACTCGGAAAACCATTTGGCTATATTTGTTTTATGCTCGACTTTTTAAAAGGTTTTCTACCTTCTTACCTGATGATGTTTGTAATAGCATTACCATCTACTTCGAAAAGTGCTGGAGTAATACTAGCCATTCTGGGAACATTTTTAGGACATATATTTCCAATATATCTTAATTTTAAGGGAGGCAAAGGAGTAGCTACCGGAACAGGAGCAGTTCTTGCTATATCACCGCTGGCAACAATTATAGGGTTTATTGTATGGATAATAACTTTTAAAACTACAAGATATGTTTCCTTAGCTAGCATTATCGCAGCGATAATAGTTCCTCTGCTGACCTTATTTTTTTCTGCAACTGAAATCTATCAGTTGCCTATCGCTCTTCAGGTTTTTATAGTAACGATGGGAACGATTGCTATAATTAAGCATAGGTCAAACATAGCAAGGCTGATAAACGGAACTGAATATCGTTTCGAAAAGAAAATTTAATTAAAAAGTCTTGTTACATAATATAAAGAAGTATCTGTACCATGGTTAATGAAAATTTCGATAATTTCATGTCAGCTTTCACAAATGAAGCATTAACTTTTGACGATGTTTCCCTTGTTACTCAATATGCTGATTTTCTTCCATCTGAAAGTGATACCCGAACCTATTTCTCCAAAAATATCTCACTGAATATTCCATTTATAAGTGCGGCAATGGATACTGTCACAGAAAGCCAGATGGCTATTGCTATGGCGCAGTCAGGCGGAATAGGAGTGATTCACAAAAATCTTTCCGTTAGGAAACAAGCCGATGAAATTCGTAAGGTTAAAACTTATCTTCATGGGTTGATTAGAAATCCTGTCTTATTTCATCCTGAGCAAACGATAGGTGATATTCTGAAAGAAAAAGAGAAGAAAAAGTACAATTTCAGTGGATTCCCGATCGTAGATGAAGCAGGAATTCTTCTTGGGATGATTTCAAAAAGAGACCTGAAATTTATATCTGATAAAAAATCAAAAATTGCAGATGTGATGGTAAAATCCCTTGTTACTGCTCCTGAGGGTACGCCTTTAACTAAAGCTTTCGAGATAATGAAAAACAATAAATTAGGGAAATTACCTCTTGTAACCTCTAAGGGCAAGCTGGTAGGGCTGTACAGTTATGAAGATGTAAAATCTATTATAGAAAATGTTAATCCATTATACACAAGGGATAATGAGCACTGTCTTAGAACGGCTGCAGCTGCCGGACCATACGATTATGAGAGAATCGAAGCTTTAATTGATGCAAGATGTGATGCGATAGTTATAGATACAGCTCATGGACATTCAAAAGGGGTTATTGAAACAATAAAAGAGTGCAAAAAGAAATATCCTCACATTGATATTGTAGCGGGCAATATTGGGACAGAAGAAGGAGCCAAAGCTGTACTTAAAGTTGGCGCTGACGCGGTGAAAGTAGGGATTGGACCAGGTTCTATTTGCACAACAAGAGTTGTAACTGGAGTAGGGATACCTCAGATAACGGCGATTTATCTTGCGGCAAAGGCGGTGGGTGACGCAATTCCTATAATAGCCGATGGTGGAATAAAACAATCTGGCGATGTAGCTAAAGCAATAGGTGCAGGAGCTTCCAGCGTCATGATGGGGTCAATATTGGCTGCTACTCATGAAAGCCCAGGAGAAAAGATTTCACACAAAGGAAAGACTTATGTTATATACAGAGGTATGGGCAGCCTGGAAGCAATGAAATCGAGCGCAGGGAGTCGTGAAAGGTATGGCGTAAAGGAAGAAACACTGAACAATCTGGTACCGCAGGGTGTTGAAGGCATGGTGCTTTTTAAAGGGTCTGTAAAAGATGTGTTGACCCAATACATCGGAGGGTTAAAGTATTCACTTGGTTATTGCGGTACAAGGACCATCGGTGAATTAAGAAAAAATGCGAGATTTGTGAAAGTAACTTCTGCAGGTCTAAGAGAGGCTCATCCTCATGATATTGAGGTAACCAAAGACGCTCCGAATTATTCAGTCGAATGAAGAAAAATTGCTAATTTGTTTTAAGCTGATTTACCATGTTTAATAATAATTTACGTCATTCCCACTCAATTGTACCGGGTGGTTTATTTGTAATATCGTAAAAAATAAAATCAATACCTCCAAGCTGTACGATTTCATTGGTAATCTTTTTCAGTGTATTTTGAGGCATAGCGGCAAAAGAAACAGTCATAGCTTCTTCACTTTCTACAGGCCGTAATACAACTGATTCTTTAGTATCATAGCCGAAAGGTACTAAAATTACTGGTAATTGCCAAATGTGTTTGCATCTAGAATCATTCAGAACATGCCAATTTACTATTGAATCTATTCGGCGAAGCAGATCGAGACGATTTTTTGTCAAATAGGCTGATTTCATTCTACTATGGCTAATTTTTTCCCTATCTCCTGAAAGGAGGAGTAATACGCGATTGATATCTTTATGAGTGTTGGTAATCAATGGTGAGAGAGTACTAAATTCTGTCCATACAGACGCATTAAGTTTATCAGGGATTATAAGCGCAGGATGAGCATACGATCGCTTATCACCTTGTACTCCGACAGAATATAGAGGTAATTGGTAAATATCCCCACATTCACTCTTCATTATGAAAACTGTTCCAGAATCATTTGACTTTTCAGAACAAAGACAGCGTATTCCCAGGCCAGGACCTGGAAAAGGGTGCCTGTTGATGAGAGCGTCAGGCAGTCCAATCTCTCTGCCGATAGCCCTAACTTCGTCCTTATATAATTCTCTTATTGGCTCGATGATTTTTCCCTTATTCATCATTTGGATAATTCGCGGTACACGGTTATGATGAGTTTTAATTTTGTCAGCATTTTTAGTATTTCCAGACTCAATTGTATCAGGATAAATAGTCCCCTGTCCAAGTAACCATTCGGCGTCATTCATATTTTCTTCGGCCATTACTTTATCAACAATATCCAGAAACAGGTCGCCAATTATTCTGCGCTTAGTTTCAGAATCCGCAACATTTTTAAGAGCAGTAAAATATGTTTTTTGCGCATGATGCACATGTAATGAATCAAACCCTGCTTTTTTTAGATTTTCATAAACTAGTGCTGACTCTTTTTCTCGCATCAGTCCAGAATCAACATGCAGTCCATAAACTCTTACTTTTCCAAGTACTCTTTCAAGCAAGGCAAAGCATACAGTAGAATCCACTCCACCGCTAACAAGAAGAAAGACATTTTTTGAGCCTGCTTGTGTCTTGATATCTTCCTCAATTTTTGCGAGCATTGATACTGTGGTCCAGTTCTTCTTTGCTTTACAAATATCAAAAACAAAATTGCTTAACATCTTCCTTCCTTCGCAGGTGTGATTAACTTCCGGGTGGAACTGGAATCCATAGAAGTTCTTGTCAGAATTCCAAATAGCTGCTACAAAATCATTACCTGTAGAGGCTATTTGTTTAAAACCATCCGGCAATTTATCTACATGGTCGCCATGACTCATCCAAACGACAGTTTCTTTCGGAACTCCATTAAAGATAGGAGCCTCGTATATCCTCATTTTAGCAATGCCATATTCGCGTGCAGAACCAGACGATACCATGCCGCGAAATAACTTTGAAATTAATTGGTGGCCGTAACACAAACCAAGCACTGGAACACCTAGCTCGAATATTCTCGGGTCATATTTCAACAGGGGATCACGAATGACGCTTTCTGGTCCTCCGGAAAGAATTATCCCTGCCGCATTTTTGAGTTTACCTGCCAAAACATTATTGTGATAAATGTGAGAAATGACACCGAGTTCGCGGATGCGGCGTCCAATAAGGTGAGTATACTGTGAGCCAAAATCTAAAATGGAAATTTCGTTTTGCGGATTCATTCCTATTTTTTGTTTTAAATGGAGGCGTGGGCCGGATTCGAACCGGCGAATAACGGTTTTGCAGATAGTTTGTAGCCCTTTTTGCATCAATTAGTTAGCCTCATAGATACGCTCTGATATAATCAGTTATTAGCACAATTAGGTACATTTTAGTTACATTATTTTCTAGACAAAAGACCATTAAAGACTTTCGAATAATAACCTGCCTACATATCAGAACAGGAAAATCTGCAAAAACTGTTCTTAAACGCATAGGAATAGCTACAAAAGAACAATTGCAATATATCCATAGATTATTTATCATCCAAGTTATAAAAATGAGTACAATTAATCACGATATCCACATATAAGGTATTTCGATTATTTCTTTTGGTAACCTTCCTTTGTGTACACATATTCCCAATTGATATTTTTGAGCATTAGTATTGATATAATATAAAGCAAAATCCCATTTACTAGAATTCCTGTTCTTTAAACTTATCTGATTATTATTGATTCCGAATGAAAAACTATTTAAAGAAATAGATAATCCTTTTCCTTCTGCTTTTATATAACTTTCTTTTAGTACCCATAGTTTATAGAAATATTTGATTTGTTCATTAGCTGGAAGATTGGATAAATTAAAGCACTCTTTAGAAGAAAAGAAATTAAATGCAATATCTAAATCAATTGGAGAAATAAGTTCTACATCTATCCCTACTGGAAAGTTATCAACAATACAGCAGACAATTCCCCCTGAATGAGCTAAATTGAAATGAATATTTTTTTTATTAGCTATGAAAGGCTTGCCATAATTATTAATGTTAACGGGCTCCTTGTTTATATCCAAGGGAAAATTTTCTGCCATTACCTTCTCCAACAACTTCCAAGAAAAAACACATCGGAACCTGTCTTCTATCTTTATATATTTCAAAGCTTTTTCTTTTCTATGATAAGGCAAGCTGTTCAGTAACATCTTATATCTATCATTTATATCAGAAGATATTAAAGGAATTATTTTTGTAAAATAGATTTTTGCTATTGTTGCAGTAATAATTAGTCCTCTACATTGTATTTAATCAAGATTTAAGTATTTACTTAACTATGTATAGAGATCAAAGACAGCGCCCTCAGATAAGATTACCCCATAGAATTCTATGGGAGGAAGGTGCTTTCGCCGCAAAGCGCCGCCAGATTACACATATTTTAGCGAACTCATACGCTCAGTGAATATTTTCTTTACATTGGAGTTCTTCCGTTGTATATTTTTCCTTTATGCGTTCTTTCATTATTATACCAACACATATCCGATTGTCTAGAGCTCTTACAGAAAATATTAAAACCAGTCCTAAATATGCGTTATCTTTGCTTTGCTAATTGAACTATGTTATCTTATGGGAAAAGTTTAAATTTATTTGGTTTAATATGAAGGTATTTATTTCTGGAGGAGCTGGATATATCGGTAGTGTATGTACTGAATATCTATTAAACAATGGACATGAAGTAACAGTTCTTGACTCATTGATTACAGGCCATAGAATGGCAGTAGATAAAAGAGCTATTTTTTTTGAGATGAATCTTTCCGAAAGAGAAAACCTCATACATCTTTTTACAAACAGCAATTTTACAGTAGTTATACATTTTGCCGCATTCTCTTTAGTTGGCGAATCCATGCAAAAACCTGGGAAATATTTTACAAATAATGATGCTTATAGTATCAATCTTCTAGATGCAGCTGTTGCAGGGAATGTGAAAACATTTGTGTTTTCCAGCACTGCTGCTGTTTACGGGTTACCGAAAGATAGTCCGATAAAAGAAACAGCTTCCTCAATACCGATAAATCCATATGGAGAATCAAAGCTTTTCATTGAAAAAATGTTACATTGGTACTATAAGATATATGGACTGAAATATGTAATACTTCGTTACTTCAACGCTGCTGGTGCTTCCAAGAATTTCGGAGAAGATCACAACCCTGAAACCCACCTGATTCCAATAATTCTTCAAGCTGCTATGAGACAAAGAAAAAATATTGCTATTTTTGGTGATAATTATAATACTAAAGATGGGACATGTATCAGAGATTATATTCATATTGAAGACTTGTCTCAAGCCCACATGCTTGCTTTAAACGCACCAAAAAGCGGATATTACAATCTGGGAACAGGAAATGGTTTTAGTGTAAAAGAAGTTATAGAGGTAGCAAGAAACGTTACGGGGGAAAAGATAGAAACTATCATTTCGGAAAAACGTATAGGAGATCCAGCAATTATGATTGCAGACTCTAGTCTTGCAAGAAAAGAACTTGGATGGATTCCAAAACAAGAATGTCTTGAAAGAATTATTTCTTCAGCATGGGAATGGAAAAAGAAGTATCCTACAGGGTATAATGACAGATAATATTTTAACCTATCTGTATTACAATATTTTTGTAATAGTACTAAAATGAGTCATGTAGCCAGATTTTTAGGTTAAACAATCAATCCCTAGGCTAGTTTTGCTTTTGCCCTTAGGAGGGAATTGGGTTAATGTTTTTAAAAATATTAAATATTTTTGAACCATATTATCACGGCTAAAATGTTCTAAAACTCGTTTTCTTGCATTTTTTGAAATTTTTTCATACAAACTGTTATTTTCTAAAAGATTCAAAATCTGAATCGAAAACTGTTTTGAATCGGGCTCGAAATCATTAAGACTGTTTATAAGAATTCCATTTTTTTTATTCTGTATAATCTCTTTTAAACCACCGATGTTAGAAGCAATAACAGGCAACCCCATGGCCATAGCTTCTATTGCAACAAATCCAAAAGGTTCATATACAGAGGGCATTACTAATAAATTAGAAGCTTTATATATCGTTAATAATTCGTGCCAATCCTTAAACCCAAGAAAAAGAAAATATTCACTAAGATTTTCTCTTCTTATTAAATCTATTAGGTAATTTTCCAATTCTCCTTTGCCAACAATTAAGAATTTTATATTTTTTTTCTGATTTATGAGCAACTTGGCAATCGATAATAATTCAACAACACCTTTTTGTTCAACTAAACGGCCTACAAAAGTAAGCAGTTTATATGATTTCAAACTATATTTATCTATAAATTTAGTAACCAAACTTTTGCTTTCGAAGTCAGTTTTCAAAAAGAAATTAGAGCCATTATGAATATAAACAATTTTGTCATGATCGAGTTTATATTCTTTTATTAAAAAGTTTTTCGTCCAACAACTATTAGCAATAATAAAATCAGCATGATTAATCGTAAGTGCTTCTTCATTAATCAGCTTATTATAATTTTTTCTAGCAAGTCGGTATTTTATAGGGACATATTTCTCGGCAAAAAATACTATTTGAAACACGGCTATTATAGGTATTCTATATTGTTCTTTTAAGGAAATTGCTTCTCTTATTTGAAAGCAATCTATTATCAATAAGAAATCAATAGTATTTTTATTAAAAACTTTTCTAGCTTTATTAATTATTTTAAATCTGTCCTTAGCATTTTGTAATGAACTATTTTCTAAACTTTCACATGGATGTCTATTAAAACATGCCACTCTATATATAAATAGTTTATTGTCAATACATTCTTCCTGATTATCTTTCAACGTTTTTGTAATTATATGAATATTTATCCCATTTTGAATTAACCCATGACTTAATTCAAAAATAAATGTACTTGCTCCTCCATGTGTTTCAGGAGGAAATTCGCTGCAAAGTACTAATATATTCATACCATTTCCACGATCATGCTGCATTAAAAATTAACAACTCTTATTTTTCAGATATTCATTATCCCAAGAAATTCCCAATTTGTTATTCCAAAAATTTTCAAAAGAATTCATTGCTTTATTCCAGTTAATCAAATCATTAAAACTTATCCATAGAAAAGCCTCAGCAAATTTACATGATTTTGCAGGATATAATGAACCTCTATAGAGGTTTAGTAAATTCGAAATAGAATCATATCTCCGTATCTGTAGTTGGTTGTTATAAATTCTTAATAATTCCATTTTTTTTTCTATGTAACAATCAATTGGAAATAGATAATTATAGGTTATGGGTGTCATTACCTCGTAAATAAGACAATTTGGATTCGAATTTAAGCGAATTTTTGTAAAAATTTGGAATGTTGTTCTGTGATCAATATGTTGGTCTAGAGGACTCGGTAAATAAATAATATCAGGATTGATTTTAATAATTAAAGTTTGCAACTCCAGTGTTTCTTCACCACCTGTCGTTATTGAAAAATCATCATGATTCAAATATATTACATCTTTTAGCTCTAATAATTTCGCAATTTCTTCTGATTCTTTTTTTCTAATTCTGCTATTGTTACTTGGTTGATCATATGCATTTCCTTTGCACATATATATAATCCAAATTTTATCTCCTCTTTTTTTATGAAATAGTATACTGCCCCCACAACCAATTATTTCATCATCTGGATGAGGTGCTATAACTAAAACTCTTGAACCTTTAGGCCTTTTAAACATTGATGTAACATTCATAGAAAATTACCAAGTTTCTGGAATAGGTAAAAGCATGTTGGTTCCTATAGGTATAAATATATTAGCTGCTTTCCTCAAATTAACAGATGTAAGTTCAGGTACTCCATAAACTTCTATCCTTGTATCAAATTTATCTTTTATTCTATCAATAGCATCAACAAAATCTCCATCTCCAGAAGCTAAAACAATTGTGTTTACTTTTTTTGCATACTCTAACATATCAGTTGTAATTCCTACATCCCAATCTCCTTTTGATTTTCCATTTCCAAATTGAATATATGGTTTTAATTTTATCTCAAAACCTATTTTTCTAAGAATTTTTTGAAAATGTATCTGTTTTTCATCACCTTTATCAATAGCATACGCTATAGCTTTAACTATTTGTCTCTTACAAGTAATTTGTTTCCAAAAATACCTATAATCAAAGTGAGAAAAATATGCTTCTTTGACAGTATAGAAAATATTTTGTACATCCACAAATATTGCAACTTTTTCCATTTTCTAACACACTTTCTCAATAGTGCTATGAGTTAAGTAATTTTACATAAGAGGTAAAGTATTTATTGTTATTGACAATATTGTTATTAACAATTATATATCTATATATTTGATTATATTTATTTGTCCATTTTTGTTTGTATTCTTCATTTCCTCTTCCAAAACTAAAAGTATTAATTCCTTTATTTTTAGTTTCATTAATTAAATAAAAGTAACATAATGCACCTGGAGAAAATCGGCTTATCGATACATCTTTTTTTCTAACTACTAATTGGGCAATTACTTGGTTTTCGCTTTCAAACAACCAATTCAATACAATACTTTCTCCATTAAACATAAAAGCAGCAATTGAGGAATTAGTAATATTATGCCTGTCCATTAAATATAGATAAAAATTAAAGATATTATTATTGTTAAATATACTATTAGGCCAATTGATTTTTAATAAATCAAACAAATCATATACATCCTGATGTAGATGCCTTATTTGAAATTTAGAATAATATTTTGTTCTATTTATATAACTGTTGAGCTTTTGTTTTAAACTTTTTCGAATTGGCTGGTATATTCCTTTAGATTCTCTAAAAGTGATATAATATTCTTTATCAACAAACATCATTTTAGAAACCTTAAATAAGTCTTTTAGATAACTTAATAATTTAACTGTCAATAAATCTTTCTCGTTTATATATTTTAAATCCATTAAATGCCACTCTTGTTTGTAATCACAAAGACATTTATAAATAGTCTTAACTATATCAGAAAAGTATCTTTCACTAATAAGCAAACCTTGATAATCAGCATATTCACCTCCAGCTAATTCTAAACAATTGACGGTTCTATTTAACCTCTTTTTTACTACTAAGGGAAATACTGATATCAATGAATTCTCTTGATAAACCAAAATAAAAAAAATGTTAGTATCTTCTTCTACATAAGTTAAGAAGTTATAAATCCAGTAATATCCTCCGAATGGATTATTATGATCCACACACTTTTCTAAGCAAAACCATTGGTTTTTTATAGCTTCTAGTTCAGTAACAGTCCTGATAATCTTATAGTTCAACATTGTTTCATATATCTTCTTTTTTGTTATCAAATATTTTCCCCCCGTACGAATTTATTCCAATTAAACTGTCATGGATACTGTGTCGTCTCGCTAATAAAGAAAGTTGCAACATTAGTTTTCTAATTATCCGAATGCTTGTTTTATACCCTTTTGATAAACGTTTATTACCGGATTCTATTATAAACTTACATCTTTCGGCATTAGATAAATTCTCAAGAAGTTTATCAAAATATTTTATACATACCTTTGATATTCTTTCTTGTAGTTCTAAAATCTGTTTGTCTATGTTAATTATTTTTTCTCTAAGTTTTATAAATTCCCATAACTTTAAATGTATATAACTTATAAAATTAGAGGAGAGACTATGGAATTCATCTGATAATTTCAAAACAGTATAACTATCCTTATTTTCGGCTAAATTGTTAGAAATAAATTCAACATTCTTATCTATATATTTGTAATTATACAAGTCTTGGTAATTGTTGGTAATTAATAACCCATCATTCTCTATTTTTTTAAAAATTTTTGTCCTAGGAGTAATTTCTAATCTAGTGATAAACAATTTCCACATATATCCCAAACCTAGTTTTTCTAAAAAAACTCTATTTTGTTTTAATTCATCAATAGTAGAATATGGGTGGAACATAATAAAGCCTGGGTCAATTGCAATATGTTTTTTGTTAAACAAAGAAACCGCTTTAATAATATGATGAACTTTTTGGCCTTTATTGAATAATCTTAAAGTTCTATCTGTGCCTGCTTCTATTCCTAATTGAACACCACAAAGGCCTGATTTCCTCAGTAAATCAATTAACTTATTATCATCTTCATCCCAACTATCAGATCTTGTACAAATAGTGTATGTTATATCTAGACTTCTTTGGATTATTTCATTCGCAATATTTTCAATACGCTTCTTGCCTAATATCCCTGGATCTTCAAATGTTCTATCTTGGAAATGAAAAAGATGAAATCTTCTAGTTTTAGTTAGTAATTCTATCTCATCAACTACTCTTTTTGGATTTATACCTCTCCAATTTTTTCCGGGTTGATCTCTTAACATAAAATTATCACAAAAGCTACAATTAGAAACACAACCACGAGAACTAGATAAAAATGTTGTATTATTATAATACTTAGACTGATATATATTATATAACATATCACGTGCTGGAAAAGGTAACGAATTAAGATCTTCTATTAAAGGTCTAGGTTCTTCTACTTGTATTTTCCCTCTATTCCTATATGCAATACCTCTACAACCAACTAGGCTCTTTTTTAATAATAATCTTTCTGATACTTCATACAGAGTATGTTCTCCTTCTCCGATAACGATTATGTCTATTCCTTTGTATTTTTTCAAAAGTAGTCTTGGCATTGCCGAGGGTGCCACACCTCCAAAAATAACAAATGAATTATCTAAAAGATTTTTTAACTTAGATGAAAGTATTACCATTTTTTCTAAGTTTGGAGAAACAGCATTAAATCCCAAAAGGAACGGTTTATATTCTAAAACTATTCTTTCAATATTTTGCTTCTCGGTTTGAATATTAATAATCTTTGCATCCCAGTGTTTTGATCTCATGTAAGATGTTAAATAAGCAATACCAATATGCTCCCATATTCCGCCAAAAGGTATGTTATAAAAAAATATAATTTTCCTTCTATTGTCTATTTCCATAACCTATTCTTTATTTACATAGAACTACATAATTCTATGATTTTTTACTTTTGGTCTTTTTTTTGGGTACTCCTTTTTGTATTACTTACATTCTGCTATATCCTGGACTATTATTTGCACTAGAATATTTTTTTAATCCTAACTTATAAATAAAAGAACTTAGCAGGCTATATGCATAAATAATTATTAAGAATATTATTACTCCTTTTATGCTCCTCTTATGGAGCAAAACTTCGATTGGAACATTTGCAATTAAAAAAATGGGTAATATCCAATAAAAAATAACTTGCATCATTTTGGGATATATAAAAGCGGGTCTATTACCAAACTCAACTACAAGTCCAAACCAATCACGAACCTCACTAACTCTACCAAGCCAAAATGCTAAAGACATCAAAATGAGTAATGAATTAGAAATTAAAAAATAACCACCAATTATTGCCATAAAATATATGACTATATCTATAAAATTTAAAGAAATATTTAAATGAATTAAAGAATTAATCACAACTCCGATTCCAACGAAAATATTTAAGAAACTCCCAATGTCAAAGTTTTTGTAAGAAATTAATATCTTTGAATTAATTGGTTTTAAAAGGTAAACGTCTAAATCTCCATTCAATATAGATGTTGGCAATACAGAGAGGTTGCTAAAAGTTGTAGTCATATACATTGAAGATGTGATTATAAAAGTCCCCACTAATAATAATGCTTGATATTTATTCCAACTCCCGATATAAGCAGTATTATGATATATTATTTCATAAAAGAGAATATTGACAATAGAATATGTAAATTCAATAAGAAACCCAAACACAAAATTTGTTCGGTATTGAAGTTCTCTTATTATATTGAGCTTTATTATTTTGAATAAATATAAAACATTTATTCTAATACTAATAAATATATTACCAACCGAACCCATCATATTTTTTTATTCCTTTTTTCCATAAGAGCCAAATTGTTACAAATAAAATAATCATCCATGATAATAAATTTAATAAATCAAATATTGAGAATTGTATCTTGTTTAATAGCAGGCTAGTAGGGTAATACCCCAGAAATTTAAATGGCAATAAAAATACAATTTTTTTTATATATTTTGGCAAAAAGTCCAATGGAAATAAAACTCCTGCAAAAATCCAAAAACATATATCTTTTATTATAAATATAAAACTCACACGGCCGAACCAAAAAGCTAATAATCCAATTATTACATCAATCATAAAGTTAAGGAATAATGCTGCTATTATAATGAATATAAATACAATAAAATTGTATGACGTAGGTGTTACAGATAATACATTAAAATAATTACAGATAAAAAATATAATTAAAACCGGGATAATGTTAATAATTAAATAAACACATTTATTGCCAATTAGTTTATAAAAAATATATTTCAAAAAACTAACTGGTTTTATAAGAAATCCATTCAACTCACCGCTTCGAATCTGTTCGTTTACCATCACATCTTCTGCTTGTAGCAAATTATATATAATCGTAGATAAGATCATATAAACCACAATATTTTGAAATGAATAATCGTTAATTTCTTTCCTATTTGCGTAAATAATCTTCCACAAAAAGTAGCTGCTAATTATGGGACAAACAAGAAAAATCAGTCTGCAGAAAAAAGAAAATCTATATATCAATGCATCTTTGAAAGAAATTAGAGTAATATTGTAAAAAAGTGAAAGCTCTCTTTTAATATCCATAATAATCTCTTACTACATATTCAAGATCAAATTCTCTAAACTCTAGTTTAGCATCATTATTTTTATTTATTTCACTCAAAAAGATTGATTCAATATCTTTTTCAATTAATATGTCTATATAAGAATCTGCCTCTCCGATAATTTTATCTTTACAGAGTTTCTTATATTTTTCTATGTTTTGAGTTATCAATCTAAATATTACTTTGTCTTTATAGTTGTTATAAATATCATCCACTTTCCCATCATATATAATAACACCATTATTGATAATGATAATTCTTTTACATAATTCCTTAATATCTTCCAAATAATGACTAGTCAAAATAATGGTTGCACCACTTTCTCTATTGTATTTTGATAAAAAATTTCTAATATCTTGTCTTGATATAAAATCTAATCCTATAGAAGGTTCGTCTAAAAATAAAATTTTGGGTTTATGTAATAACGAGCCTATTAATTCCATTTTCATTCTTTCGCCTAATGATAAATTTCTAATTGGTATTTCAAGAAGCTCTTTTACTTTTAAAAAGGAAGATAAATAGTTTATTTGCTCATATGCTGTTTTTTTATCTACATCATAAATAGTTTGTAATAAAGAAAATGAATCCTGTGCAGGGATATCCCACCACAACTGGGTTTTTTGAGCTGAAACTAGAGCTATTTGCTTTAGGAAATCCCTTTTCTTATCAAATGGATTATAATTTAGTACATTTAAATTACCATCAGTAGGATGTAATATTCCACTAAGCATTTTTATTGTAGTCGTTTTGCCTGCACCATTTGGCCCTATAAAGCCTACAAACTCTCCTTTATTTATAGAAAAGTTTATATTATTAACAGCATTAACATATTCATATTTTCTACTAAAAAGAGATTTTATTGAAGCACTAATCCCTTTTTCTTTTTTAAAAGTTTTATATGTTTTTTTTAACTCATTAACATTTATAATTGACATATTTTTTAACCTTTTCCCTTTAAACTAATTATCAAACCTTATACTAATTAAATAACAGGCAAGGTAATTTCTTTAAATTTAGAAAATCCATCAAAATATTCTCCTATTAATTTATTGAAAAAAGAACTCTTGGTACAACAATCATCAATACTATTGTTTAAAAAAGTTGCTAAATCATCTTTCCCCCATAGAAAATTAATGAACGATTTTACTGAGTTAGTACAATGTTTTTCTCCAAAATAATTATATGCTTTTACAATATCATTAATACGTTCTTTCAGATTAATGTTATAAAAAATATGATAAACAATTATTGATGGATCAATTAATATATTTATTTTATTTAAAAAAGCCCTATAAGAAAATTCTATGTCATCAGGACACCATCCCGAAAAATTAGAATCAAAACCATATAATATACCAAAATTCTCTTTTTTGATTGACATATTAGCACCAGATACACAGACCCATAACGGTAATCTTTTTCTTTTAAACTGAAGCATTTTATATACTACATTATAATAGGGATGAAAACTGCTGCTATCTCTGATTATTTGTAACCCAATTTTCTCATCAATATATTTCTTAATTAACGATAATGGGACTTGCCTAACAGAACCAGAAACCAGTAAATTATCATTATTAATATGAAGTTGGTAATGATTTCTTATAAAATCAGGTTCTAAAATTACATCATCATCGGAAAAAATAATTAAATCTCCATCTGATGCCATTACACCATAATTCCTTGCTTTTGCAATCCCTTCATGTTTTTTCCTTAGAATGTTTAAAGAATAATTATATTTTTTAGTATTAATAATATTCTCTAAGGATACAGTAGAGCCATCGTCTATAAGAAAAACCTGAAAAAGGGTTTTATCAAAGTTCTGATTTTCAATACAATCCAAAAGTACTTTGACACCTTTTATTCTATTCCTAGTTGGAATTATTAAACTTATTTTCATGTCATTTAAATCCTTAATTTATTCAAAACAGAGAGTGAGCTTTTCTTATTCATTTGATTGAATAGTCTATAATATTTCAGGATCGAACTTTTGTCTAAATCTTTAGGGACAAAAACTATTTCCTTATTTGTATATTTTTCCCAATCATACGTTAAAATTGTACCATATTCTCCAGCAAGATTATAAAATTCAGAACCTGGAACAGGAACAGCAAAAGAAAACCATGTTTTATCTAAATGTATTTTCTTTAAAAAATGTTCAGTTGCTTGTAACGTTGAACTATTTTCCCCGATATTGCCCAATATAAACAACCCCTCGGTTATTAAACTGGCTCTATTCGCTAAATTTATACAATCTGCTAATTCATCAATATTGAACCCTTTTTTAACGTTTTTTAATATTTCATTACTACCAGATTCACATCCAAATTGGATGCTCCTTACTCCAAGCTTTTTCAATTCTTTAAATAAATCAAATGATACGTGCTTCGGGTGAACAAAAATCTCTGAAATCCTTAGATTATATTTTTTTATTGTTTCCAAAAGATGTATTGCTCGTTCCATATCAAAAGTAAATATATTATCAACAAAACTAATAGTTGTATAATTTAAATTCAATATAATGTTTTCAACATATTCTTTAATGTAATCAACCGAAAAGGAAAAAACACATCTATTTTTTAATGGGGGGGCAGAACAAAACGTGCATTTATAAGGGCATCCCTTAGAGGATCTTAAGTAAAATTTATAGGGATCAATTTCCACTGATTTGATATCGTCTAAGTCTGGCAATGGAATTTCATCCAAACTCTGTAACGGCTTACCAACTGTTACAGAATAACAATCAATTAATCCTTCTAATATTTGCCTTATAGCTATCTCACCATCGCCTATTATAACATAATGACACCCTAGATTTAGAGCTTTTTCTGGGAAAACACTAAAATAATCACCTCCACAGATTATTTTTACATCAATAATTCTACATACTGCTAATATATGTTCAGCATCTTTATACTGTATAGACATCGAACTAAGAGCTATAAATTCAATTTTCTCATTCTTTATTTTTTTTAAGAGATGATGAATTGTATTTTCCTGAAGGTTTCTGTCATATATAGAACATTGATATCCATGCTTGTTAAGATATGAATTGATTTCTAACAAACCAAACGGCGGACATATAGATTCTAAATATCGATCTGGTATCCTGGGAAATACTAACAATATTCTCTTAGGATGGTTCATAGGTATTAAATCTATTGGCTATTTTATATTTATTATCACAAATCTAAAAATTTATTTTTCAAATCCTCTTTTTAGATTTTCCACGTAGGTAATTGCTTTTAAAATTATATCAACCTTTATATCTGATTCTTCAAGTTCTTTCTTTGGTGTAGAATCATATACTATACCTCCACCAGTTCCAATGTATGCTTTCCTGTTTTTTATCAAAACGGTTCTAATTACTATATTTAAATCTATTGTATCGTTAAATCCTAAATACCCAATAGATCCGGAATATATGCCTCTTGCATCGTCTTCGATATTATTCAATATCTCTAGTGCCCTATGCTTGGGAGCTCCTGTCATCGACCCTCCCGGAAATAGTGCCTTTAAATATTCCAATGATTGCTCTTTATCTTCAATTTTACCTTTCCCCTCAATCACTGTTACTAATTGATAAACATTTGCATATTCTTCTATCTTTAATAAATCTACAACTTTTACAGATCCAGGCAAAGCTTGCTTCCCAATATCATTTCTTAAAAGGTCTACAATCATTATATTTTCAGCCTTGTCTTTTAAAGATTTTTCTAAAGACAACTTCATGCTTCTGTCTTCTTCTGGAGTTGTTCCTCTTTTTCGTGTTCCTTTAATTGGTCTAGCTTCTAAAATATTGTTAGAATCTTTTTTAAAAAAACGTTCAGGCGAACAACATATAACCTCAAAATCTGGGAAGTCTAAATATGCAGCAAATGGAGAAGGATTAATTTTTCTCAATATATTATATAAAAGTAATGGATTAGTATTAAAAGGAAGTTCTTTCTGATATGTAAAACATGCTTGGAAAATATTTCCTGCTGTTATATTTCTTTTTATTAAATTTATTTTTTTATAATACGAAGACTTATCTATTTGTTTTATACTGTTTTTGTTATACTTAATATTCTTTATATTTTGCAAACTATTGAAAAAACGTCTTTCCTTATATATGTTTGTAGCCAAAGACTTGGAAACGCATTTTTTAAAATAATTCAATTTTATAGAATAATTGCTTTTTATAAATTTGTCGTTTTTAAAATCTATTGATATTAAATACCTTTCATTTTTCAATTTGTCCTCGAGAATTACCATATCATAAAAACCAAATGAAAGAAGAGGAATTCTTGCCCTATGTTTTTTCTCTTTTCCAATACTTGGTAATTTATTATTATGATGTAATAATTCATAACCAAAATAACCAATGGCCCCTCCAGTAATAGGCCATTCTTTATCAATAACAACATTAAATTTTGAATATATATTCTGAAAGATATCGATAGGAGGTCCACTTATAAACTGTTTTTTTACTACTTTATTATATTCGTCAAATAAAATAATTTCGGTATAACTATCATGTCCATTAACTACTGCAAATGGTAAGGCATATAGAATTGAATATCTACCAATCTTTGAATCATAAAGAGAACTGTCTAAAATACCAAAATAGGAAGTGTTCGAAAAATTCTGTACTAGTTCAAATAACTCTTTAATATTACTCTCTATTTTTTCAATATGCTTTGTGTAGTCCATTGTATTTTTCTGGTATTTTTCTTTTTTGAGCTTGTATAATTGAGTCAATTATAATTTAAATTATCTCTATAAAGTTGGTTAATATTTTCTTACCATAATCTGTACCAATCGATTCTGGATGAAACTGAAGACCAAAACAATTATAACGCTTTAATTTTATCCCCATTATTACTTTATTCTCAAAATCTGCAATTATATCAAAACAAATAGGTAAAGAAGCTCTTTCAACAATTAATGAATGATATCTCATTGCATTGATTTTTGGTGGTATATTTTTGAAAATTGAGGACGATTTTAAATCTATAGTGCTTGTTTTACCGTGCATTATTTCATTACATCTTACAATTTTTGCTCCAAAATTATAAGCAATTATTTGATGCCCCATGCAAATACCTAAAATAGGTATTTCTTTATAATACTTTTGTATTATTTTATCACAATTCCCCCTATCACGTTTGTTGTATGGTGTTCCTGGCCCAGGTGAAATAATTATTTTCTGCGGTTGGATGGATTCAATTAAATTTATATTTATTACATCATTATAATAAACAATGGGTTTAATACCTATTATATCTCCAATGAATTGAAAAATATTATATGTAAATGAGTCATAATTGTCGATTATAAGTATTTTCATTTTAGTGTCTTACATTTTCTCTCAGTTATCTTTGTAATAGTACAGATGGTGCTTATTATCTTTTAACCATTTTCTAGGCTGTTTTCTTGCCTCTTTATACCAATGGCTTAAATCATGTGCTGTAGTTGAAGTCATTTCATTACTTCTTATCAGCCCACATTGAGACATAATAATAATATTTTTTATTACTAGTCGTGCCCAATATATATATTCTCCTCCGTGTCTCCTGTATAATTTATTGATAAGTCCATCATTAGTGAGTTTACCATCTATCAATAAATACATATCCCTTATATGAGAAATAAACTTTAATTTATCTGCAATCTTATCAAAAATATTAACAGTTCCTCTCCAATTATATGTAAATATGATCATAATATCGCCATTACTTAAATAAGGTATATTCTTAATTGGGATTTCATTTAGAAGAGAATTTGGTATAAATGTAATATTGGAAGGAAGAAAATCTTTCCACTGACTTACAAGCAATCTACCTTTACGGTTAACAGTATCATATAAATTTGAACCTGGATAAGGTGTAACATAATGCCCTATAAATATCTTACCAGTTTTAGTAAGATTACATAAAAACTCATTTGACATACGATGTGATTTTATAGTTTCACCCGGCAAACAACACATTATTAAATAAGTTGCAATTTTAAGCTTATTTTTATGAACAATATCTACTGCTCTTTGAATGTCATCATAGGATTGTTTTTTTTTAATTTCAGTCAAGACATTATCTGCCCCACTTTCTATTCCAATTTCAATACCAATACAACCAGCTTTTTTCATTAATTTAATTAAATGCTTGTTTCTCAATATAGATTTTACTGATGCTTCACAAATAAATTTTACGTCTAATTTCTCTTCGATTATTCCATTACAGATTGATTTGACATGTTCCTCACTGAGTAAAAAATCGTCGTCATAAAAATGAATATTAGGGATATTAAATAAACGAATATTTCTTTTTATTTCATTGAGGATAATATTACTATTCCTAAAAATAATTTTTCGGTTACAAATTCTTGGGATACTACAAAAATCACAGTTATTTGGACAACCTAATGAAGAAATCATAGGCAGCGCTTTATCATCAGTTACTTCCAGAGTCAAACTATATTTTGACAGAGGAAAATATTCCCAGTGCGGAATATCTAACCCTTGATACATTAATATATTACTAAATGCGTTATATTTATTCACTTGTGTTTTGTCGATAAGCCCCAAAAGTCCTTTTGTTATAGAGAAACCAAGTTTATTTTTTATTAATTCTATAAAGCCGGTTACTCCATCTCCGACAGAACAATAATCAGCTCCATGTTCAAAACATTCTTTTGGATATAATTGAGGATGGACTCCTCCATGGACAAGAATAATACTTTTAAGTTTATAATCATTCTTTATACTCATCGTTAAAGAAAACGCAAAATCTGCTTGTGGGGTCAAAAAAGAAATTCCAATTAAAGATGGCCCAAAATCTTTTATTTTATCAATGATCTGATTTATATTGAATTTTTCAATATTGGCATCAAGTATTATGAAATCAACATTTTCCAAGCTAGCTAGTTTACCAGCTATAAAGCCTATTGAAATTGGCGGACACGTCTCATAATCAAACCAGTCATTATAAGGACCGTTTGAATGAATTATCATAACTCTATACATCCACTTATTACCCTTATTATATTCTTTAGATATATTTTTTTAATTGCGTAAATACTTTTTTTAGTAATTCGTTTACATTAGTAGACTTCTCAGAAATTAAAGATTCTATTCCTATGCCACTTAGTGAGATTTGTATATTATTTAAACGAGCAATTTTTATCATATACGCAATACCTGAACATATTGAATTATTCACTGTTGCATTCATAGAATTTAAGTCACATATAACATTAGTAATCCCATTATGCTTACACAATTCAATAAAATTTATAATGTTAGCTTTATTATTGTTTTCCTTTAAAAGAATATATTTAGCAAAAATGTTTTTCTTGTTTGAATATTTTGCTATATTTTCCCAAACTCTATCAAAGTAATTACTCTTTCCTTTTATTTTCTGATATGTTGCAGATAAACCTGCATCAATACTACAAACGATTTTCCCTTGATTACTTTTCAATACTTCATCAACACAATCGCTATAAATAGAACCATTAGTGTTAAATATTTGATAACAGTTATTCTTTAAAAGCAATTTAACAATTTGCTTAAAATTATTAAACAACAATGGTTCACCCCCACCCCAAAAAATTTCTGTATTCTTATCTAAAATACCAGAATCAATTATACTTTTTATGAAAGGTAGAAAATCAGGATTATTATCTCTTTTTATATCTTTATCATGTTTTAAATAGCAATAGGAACATTTGAAGTTACAATAAGTGGAATACGTTAAACTTATTAAGTTGAGTAAATACTTCGATTTTTTCCAATGACTTTTTACTAATTGACTACACCCTCTACAATTTAAATATTTTTTTTCAGTTTGGTTTAAAATTCTAATTTCATCTCTCTTCTTCAAAATGATATTTGCTAATTCATCATTAAATTCTGTATAATCAGAATAGTTACATATTGGGATCCATCCTCCATTTGAACTTTTATGATTAACGCAGCATATATAAATTGCATCTGAACCGAAAACCATCCCCCCTTCAATCCATTTACAGCTATAGTTAAAATTATTTGTCTCTTGATAATTCATTAAACATTTTTTAATTCTGACTTTAATATTTTCCCAGTACTTGTTGTGGGGAAATTATCAACAAATACTATTTCTTTTGGGATTTGTGGCATGCTTAATCTTTTACGACAATAAGAAAAAATATCTTTATCATTTAGATTTTTAGATGCTATAATAAAAGCTTTTACCCTTTCACCACTATATCTATCTTCAACGCCAAGAACAGCAACTTTTTCAACATCAGGATGTTCTAACAATACTTCTTCTATAATAAGAGGATTTATTTTTTCTCCACTAACATTAATTAAATCCTTTTTCCTACCGCAAATTTGCAGATTACCATTGTCATCTATAAGTCCTATATCACCGGAATAATAAATCTCATTATCACATTGATTATTTCTAATAGATTGATCCCCTATGTATTCGCTACAAACTGAAGTACCAGAAATGATTACTTCTCCCATAGAGCCATTCTCAAGTTCTCTCTTATCATCATCTACAATTGTACACTTGATACAATCGATAGGTTTACCTGCGCTACAATATTTTTCAGACATAATAAAATCAAAATCAATAGAAATTGTTCCCGTTTCTGTTGAGCCATATAAATTACTCGGAAATATACCTGTTAATTCTTTAAATTTCTGAGCTGTTGATACTAATAACGGCGCTCCAGCAGAAAAGCAGTACCTAAGATTAGTTATAAAATTACTATTTATAATGTGAAATCGACAAAAAATATCTATCAAATAAGGAATAGAAATTACTATAGTGGGGATTGATTCGCTTAACAGCATTTGTAAATTCTTCGATGTAGAATTGATATTACCGACGTATAGGGTAGCACCTGCTAAAAGAGCAGGAATTACCCCACACATTAACCCATATGCATGATAAAAGGGAGGGAAACATAGGACTTTATCATTTGTATCTAATTTGACTATTTTTTGATAAGCTTGAAATTCAATTGCTAATTTTTGCCATTGTTTAAATACAGGTTTAGGGACTCCAGAAATCGTGCCTGAAGTAAACAATACAATCCCCCATGTATTCATCTTATTGAAATGCGGTTTTGGCTCTCTTGACTGAAATATGTAATAATCGTTATTAAAATTTAATACATTAGTAACGGGAGAAAATTTTCCCAATATATTTCGGGGCCCAATATGCTTCCCAATTTTATACTTCTTTAGGACTTTTTCTATTTGATTAGCAGGTAAATTAGGATCAAAGGCAATAGGAACAGCCATTATTTTAGCTAAAGCAAATAAATAAATTACAAATTCAGCAGAATTTGCAATATGAATAGATACCTTATCTCCCTTTTTTATCCCATATTCTATCAAGGTAGAAGAAACTTCTAATATTCTATTATATAATTCGTTATAACTATATTTGGTATTTTTACTTTGTATAGCTATACAATTTCCATTGGTGTGGACAATTCTCTCAAATGATATAAATGGGGTATCCATTCAACAGAGCCCTTCACATTTGTTAGTGATTCTATACTATTTATACAACCTGGCTTATTTCTTATGTTTAATATTAGCTACTTTTTATTTAGGCTTTTCATTCAATAATACTTTTTCTAATAATCTTAAAAATTTAGTCGTTGCTATGAATAACCCCATAATCCTATTTATTTAAGGTTTTTATTACAAAACGCGATAGACAAGCAAAATCATCAAATATATCTATGCCTATTTCATCTTCTCCAAATTGTATGTTAAAGTTTTTTTCTAAATTTAATAATATTTCTAGAATCATAATTGAATCTAATCCAAATTCGTCTAATAACTTTGTATTATCCTTTATTTCCTCTGGAAATATCTTCAATTCTGCTGTTTTTATAATTGTTTGTTTGATTTTATCTTTTACTTCTACTTCGCTTAACATAGAATTACTCCTTCTATTTGTTGTTTATTTTAACTTTTAGCTCAAATTACAAAACCTATAACTGCCATTTAAATATAGAATACCTAATTGCCACATTTAGTGATACTATGGCAAACAAACTTTATTTCAATAAAATCTCTATAGATTGTTAAATAATTTTATGCTATTTCCGCAATACTCCAGCTAATCCTGTGCCACAAGCGCAGGACGAGTAAAGTTTGGAAGGAGAATATTGCTACGTTCGTAAGGGAGTAGATATTTACTAATAAGTCTTAAAATCTCTTTTAATTGCAAAGGAGTAACTTGCTGGTAACTATCTGACAAAGCTTCAGTTGGATTAATATGAGATTCTATCATTAATCCTGAGAATCCTAACTTTATTGCTTTAGTAGAAATCTTAAGCACCTTTTCTGCCTTGCCTGTAATATGGCTAGGATCGCATATAATAGGAATGTAAGGATAACGCTTTTTTAGCTGGATAGGAATATCCCAGATAGGATTATTCCTGTATATTTTATAATTATATACAGAAAACCCCCTATGTACTGCAATAATATTACCAATACCGCAAGACAAGAATCTATCAATAATACCACTCCATAAAGATAGATCAGGATTAATTGGATTTTTGATAAGTAAAAGAATATTGTCAACATTTTTTAATGCATGAGCAATTTCATTTATTAAATAAGAGTTTACAGTAGTTCTAGTCCCAACCCACATAATATTTACATTATGTTTTAAGCAAAGTTCTACATGTAACGGAGTTATTACTTCTGTAGCTACCGGGAAATTTAATTCTTGCTGTATATTTTTTAGCCAAACCAATCCCTGTTCTCCAACACCTTGAAACGCATCTGATTTAGTACGCACCTTCCATATACCAGCCCTAAAAACATTAACTTTTTTAAGCGATTTCAGCACTGAAGCAGTAGATAATAATTGTTTTTCAGATTCAGCACTACATGGACCGGCTAAAACGAATAATTTATTTTTTTTAACTCCGTGCTCATAGTTATTTACCATGATACTTCTCTTATCTTATTTCCCAAACCACAGAAGCATTATACTAAATCGTACAGGATCTCTATTGCATGCAATATAATTAATTCAAACAATTATTTAAAACTTAGAAAACTATTTCGTAAAAGGTATAATTCTCTTTTATTTAATTAATTATATACTCGAATACTACAAAAAAAACAGGTAAAGAAATAATTTTTTGAAAAATCATTGCAGAATAAAAAATATTCGGAATAATTTAAGGATATGAAGTTGTTAGTGATGCAACTAAAAAATAGCAAATAAAGTCTATAATGAATGGTAATAATATACCTGCTATTGTAAATAGTGCCCAAAAAATGATATAAAATTTAATTTTTATTAAAATGAAAATGTTTAAATATTTCAGAAGAAAAAATAAGACTCTTATAAGAAAGTTACATTTTTATCAAAATCTATGTGTTAGATCGAGGTATTCTTACACAAAAATTTTTAAATGCCAGTATTATGAAGTTTATAAATGTGAATAATAAATCACTAGTATTAAATGATTGGGATTGTCTATATAAAGAATCTATGCCTCATTTTAAAATCCAAAATGAAATAGGCAAAATAGGAGATTTTATAAATGAATCGTATTATTGCGAAATTTTAAAAGAAAAGTTTTCTTGTATTTTAACTGATATTGGTGATTATACGGCTATATCCTACGTGTCTGGTTCAGATGCTATTTTTAATAGTGTTATATGGTCAAAGCGTCTAAAAGAATCTAATACCTTATTCATATATAAAAATTCGTTTCATGGAAGATATGTGGAATTAATAAAAGAAAACATTTTAACATTAAATGACTTAAGGGTTCATCAGATAAGCTTTGAACGAAATCGCCAAGTTTTATTAAAGACTATTGATATCTTAAGAAAGGCAAAAAGACAAATTGTATTAATTGAACCATTTTTTGGGGATTCTTTCTATATCAGTAGTAACGATTTTTTTGAAAAACTTATAAGAGTATGCAATGAACAAGAACATATTTTAATATTTGACGAAGTCAGAACAGGAGTATTTAAAACAGGAGATTTTACATTATCTCAGTTTTTGAGAATTAGTCCTGATATTATTTGTGTATCAAAGGGATTGAGTGTTGGATTACCTATAGCGATTACCTTGTACAAAAAGTACTTATTTAATTGTATTATAGATGAAATAACTAATTCATTACGTGGTTTTTTTTGTAAAAATATAAATTCATTAAAAAGAGCAATAGCTAATATTAATTATTTTATACAGGAAAGACCGAGGTTAATAAAAAAGTTTAAAGAATTAAATCTTGCAGCTCATAAAGAATTAGAGTTTTTGTATTCATATCCATTTATAGATTATATTCAAATTCAAGGGTTATATTTTATTATAACTTTTAAAGAAAATTTTGTTCTAACAGAATTACAAAAAATATTGCTTGTAAAAAAAATGCAAGCAGAGGGAATTTATTGTGATCCTCCCGAAAATACAGGCGCATGGGTTTTTCTGTTTTCATTGGATGTATCTTTAAATAATATTTTGCTTTTAAAAAATAAGTTGCAATCAATTTTTGATACATTTTAATAAAAACAATTATTTAGAATCCAGATACTTATAAATTCATGTTTATACACAGGTCAAAAAACTAAGGAGCACATCTTTGAATGAAAATATTGCATGTTTTAGCACACATGAATATTGGTGGAGCACAGGTAACAGCATTGAATATAGCAGAATGGTTACCTGAGTTTGAGCATATTTTTGTTTCTACTAATAATGCATATTGTAGCAAACTCACCGAATTAAACATAAAATACTGTGATCTGACTAAACGAAACCTTATTGCTACAATTTATGACCAAAGACCTGATATAGTTCATTATCATTGGTGGGCTGAGTTAAAATTACCCAAAAGGCATCCAAAATTAAGTTTTTCATATAAAAAAGTAGTTACGATCCAACAGCAACTACCTGCACCTTTAACTGATGTAGATATATATGTCGCTTCTAGTTTTGATAATTATTTGAAACAAAATCATATCAGTAATAATAAAAAAACTTTTATACCGCTTGGTATTAATGTAGAAGATTTTTCTGATAAAAAAATTGAACATGATAATTTAGTCATAGGTAGACATAGCACTATTATACCAACAAAACTGCCTGAAAACATTTTTGGAATTTTTTCTCAGATAAATTTACCTAATATAAAGTTTTTAATAGCAGGTGTTGGTGATGAATCTTACATAGAAAAACTAAAACAAATACATTATTTGGAATATCCACATATTAATGTTGAAATGAATACTAGAGATCCCGATACAAAAAAGATGTTGAATCAAATAGATATTTATGGTTATATGACAAATAGAAAAATATCAGAGTCCTTTGGTTTATGTATTTTAGAAGCTATGGCATCTGGGTTGCCAATTGTTGCGGATGCCAGAGGAGGGATTTTAGAACAAGTGAGAAATGGCCAAGAAGGAATTTTATGTAGTTCTTCAACTGATTTTGTAAATGCATGTGAATTATTGGGGAAGGAAGAAAAGCTAAGGGAAAAAATGGGAAATGCTGCTAGATTAAGAGCATTTGATTTTCATGTTATAAATATGGCATATAAATACCGCAAAATATATGAAAAACTATATCTTGAAACGCATAAATCGTTTACTTATCCTGTTATTAATTGTAATCCACTTAACATACAGAAAATAAAAAATATAAAAGATAAATTATTATATAAAAATGAATTAAATGAAAATATTATTGATAACTTACAAAAGAGTAATTTAAATATTGATTTAGAGTCTATTATTAGAAAGAAATGTTTAATTATTGCACCCCATCCAGATGATGAAGTTCTAGGTTGTGGGGGAATAATTCAGAAGTTAAATTCTATAGGAATAGCAACAAAAGTGATTTATCTTACTGATGGCACTATGGGAGGAAAAGAAAAAAAATATGATATAGAATTGATTAAAAAAAGGAAAAAGGAAGTAAAAAAGTCGTGTGGAATACTGAATATTAAGGATTATGAGTTTTTAAATCTTCCAGATAGTTTTTTAGTAAAAAACATTGATAAAGCACAAGTCTATTTACTAAAAATAATAAACACTTATAAACCTAATACAATATTTATTCCTAATATATTAGATTCGAGCCAAGATCATTTTTCATCCAATATATCATTGTATAATTGTATCTCATATATAGATAATATAAGTGTCGAAAATGTGTTAATGTATGAAACCTTAGAACCTATGAATAATAATATTTTTATAGATATAACGGATGAGATAATAAATAAAATCCAAGCCTTAAAATGCCATCAAACACAAACTAACTACTCAAATATCATACAAAAAAGTGAATTAATTTCTAAGTTAAATGCATTAAATTACGCAAATTATCCTTATAAAAGACAAAAGAATTTTGAAGGCTTTTATAAGCTTGACATAAAAGAATATTCAAAAGTAATGAATGAGTTGTTAGAGAAAAAAGGTAAAGATTGATGATATTCTTTTCAAAATTTTGAAACATTTATAAATATTCTTGGAACTAGTTATGTTGGATAACAAAAAAATAAAAACAAGTATATATACAAATTCCACATTTCCCATTATTAGTAATGATTTTACAGGTAAATCAATAGAATATGATCAAAATTATATTGACATATTAAAGTATTTTTCTCAAAAGAAACCCAATGTAAATTCTTTCTTGCTTCATACACTTATTAAAGACGCTGAAAAAAAAATAAATTTCTTATCAGAAAACCAATTTATTGTAAACAGTTCTGAAGAAGAAGCAAGCAAATTTAATCCATTATATGTGGATATGGAGATTAATACACATTGTAATGCACGGTGTCTCTGTTGTCCTCAATCTGTTTATCCTAAAAAACCAAATACTATGCTATTGAAAACATTTGAAGCTATTTTAGATAAACTAAGTGATTATGATATTAGATGGATAGCATTAAGTAATTATGGGGAACCATTACTTGATAAATATTTTTTAGAAAGATTAAACATTTTAAAAAACTATAAATTTAAACTCCATTTTTTTACAAATGCTATTCTCTTCACTGATATTTATATAAAGAAACTCGCCGAAATTGATATTGAATCTATTGTGTTTAATATCCCTTCTATACATATAAATGAATGGTCTTTGATAATGAATATCGATAAAAAATATTGTAAGATGGCGCTACAAAATATCAGCAATTTTTTACTAAATTATTCAAATGATTTTGATAATAAATATTACATTGTGGTAAATGGGAATAAAGATTTACAGAGACGGCTTCAAGAAATATATACATACTTTAATAAAAAAAACAATATTGATGTAAGAGGGTATCCGTCTAATAGTAGAGCGGGATTGATCACATCTGATTGGGTTACACAGGATAAAAGTACTCCAGGAGAATACTATGCTGGATGCCCAAGGACAGTAAATCATTTGCACATTTCTTGGCAAGGATATGTTTATTCATGCTTACAAGATTATAGCCAAAAATATATTTGGGGAAATCTCCTAAAAGAGTCCATTAAAGAAATAATGTCTAAAAAGCATCCTTCATTATTAAGAAAAGAATTATATGGGATATTACCTTTAAGAGAAAATAGGCTATGTGTGAATTGTTGCATACGGAAAAAACAATTTTTTGATAGAAGAGAAGTAAAGAATATTTTATTAAAAAAAGAGAGAGAAAAGCTTCAGGATTATTTATATTATCCATTGTAAAATTAAGATTGATTAAAAATGAATGATTATAGCATTATAATACCTACATATAATTGTGCGAGTTATATAACAGAAGCTGTTGAAAGTGTTTTAGAACAAGATGTAGATAAAGAAATTATTGTAATTGATGATGGGTCAACAGACTATACAAAAGACATATTGAAACCTTACATGTCAAGAATTAAATATATATCCCAAAATAATCAAGGTCCAGGTTCCGCAAGAAATGTCGGGATTAAAGAATCAAAATCGAAATGGATTGCTTTTTTAGATTCTGATGACGTATTTTTATCTGGTTATCTACAACATCATAATGAATTTGTTATGAAGCATCGCACTTGTAAAGCATTTTCTGTAAACTTTAAGCTTCAAAGAGAAAGTGAAGAAAATAATTTTTTTAAGGCAGTAGACTTTTCTTTTAATAATTATAAAAAAATTGCTAGACCTTTGTCTTATTTTATTAAATACAATTTTTCATGGTTGCAAAATACTATAATTAATAGAGAGCTAATAGAAAAACATAGAATTTATTTTAACACAACTCATAATATACATGAAGATTTTAGGTTTCTATGTGAATTGGCATTACAAACTTCGTGGTTCGTATCAGATAGAGTGTTAGTATATATTTGTCGCAGAAAAGGATTAGTAAGTAATTTATCTAAAAATACTTACGATTATAAATATAAAGCAAAAATAAGAATGGCAATATGCAAAGAATTAATAAAAAACCAGAAAGCAACAAAAGAAGAAAAAGAATTATTAAGAAAATCTATTTTAGCTGAGAAAATTAGTCTTTTTTTTAATTGAAATAATTAGTCGACGCTGAATATTATATATTATATATAGAATAAATAGCTATTGTATTGAAATGGAACAAGATAAAAACAAAAAAATGAAAAATGGTATTATAATAAATAAATAACAGAAAAATAAAAAATGAGAATTTATTAATTCGAAGCATCCGATGGTGTGGTGTAATAGTGAGAACCTTATGAGGAATTGTGTATGTAAAACAACTTGAAATATGTTATGACGGCTTTTTATACTCGATTAGCTTGAGATTTAGACTTTTTAACAATCTTAAATAGTTTCAAAATACCTTTATTAAAATTTAAGTTTTCACCGTAATAGAGTATAGAGATAAAATTATATTTTATTGTTTTCTGTAAAAAAGAGAAAAAATTAAGGAACGTTTTAATAATGCATATTCTTATTACTGGAGGAGCAGGTTTTATAGGTTCATACCTTGCTGAAACTCTTCTGGAGATGGGACATTATGTTGTTGTATATAGATAATTTATCTACTGGCTCTTTAGATAATCTGAGAAATATTAATAAAAATAGCCGATTTGAGTTTGTCTATGGTAATATTCTCGAGTTCCCTGATCTTGAACATTTAGTAGTCAAAAGTGATATGGTTTTTCATCTTGCGGCTTCAGTCGGCGTCGAAATGGTAGTAAAAAAACCTGTTCTTACTATCCAGACTAATGTTCAAGGGACAGAAAAAATTCTTGAAGCAGCTAATATTACAAGAACCAGAATTCTAGTTACTTCCACAAGCGAAGTTTATGGAAAATCTAACAAACAGACTTTTTCGGAAAATGATGATCTTCTGATAGGTCCACCAAGTCGTTCTCGCTGGTCTTATGCTTCAAGTAAATTATTAGATGAGTTTTACTGTACTTCTTATCATAGAGAAACTGGACTTCCAGTAAATGTTGTAAGATTATTTAACACAGTAGGCCCCAGGCAATCAGGAAAATATGGAATGGTTTTGCCTAGATTTGTAAAAAATGCTTTGAAAGGAAACCCACTATTCATTTACGGAACTGGCAAGCAGTCAAGGTGTTTCTGCCATGTGAAAGATACAGTAAATGCGTTAATAGGATTTTTGAAAGTAAACTCTTTTGGTGAAATTTATAACATTGGCAGTCAGGAGCTCTGCACCATAGAAAATCTAGCTAGTAAAGTAATTGAATTAACTGAAAGCAGTTCACGAATAGAATATATCCCATATGACAAAGCATATGCTCCAGGATTTGAAGATATGCTTCACAGGGCACCAACAATAGAAAAAATAGGAAAGCTCCTTAACTGGAAACCTAACCATACCCTCGATCAGATTATCAAGGATGTTGTTGTATACTATAGGAATTTATAGATAATATAGAATGAATATGAAAATCTTACAAAGAAAAATTCTTTTACATCAACTATGAGGAAACTACATATTCAAAAAACCATTTTTTGTTAAAAAATCTAAATATATTCTTATTAGCTTCTTATAATTATTAGGATATTTAACTCCTATTATGTTTAATTGATTTTGCGCTTCGAGAAACATCTTGTCTTCAACAAAACTATCAACATGCGTTATCTCATTTAAATAAAATTCTCTTAAAGGATACATCGCATTTTTTTCATCTATTTTAGATACATATTTCCTTCTCCATTTTTCAGCAGGAATAATATCTATATTAAAACCATATTCCTGTAATTCTCTAACATACTTTTTAAACGGTAACTTAGTCGGATTTTCCAAATTATACGTTTTCCCTTTTGAATTATATTGTAAAGATAGTTTAATAATAGCTTCGGCAAGAATATCTACTGGAGTCATTTCTATTAAGAAATCGATATCTGGAGCTACCCCTATTTGGATACAACCTTTTAATACAAGTAAAAAATGGTTTTGTTGATAATTTGAGTACCCTGTGACAGAATCTCCTGTTATATTACCTGGTCGATAAATAGTAATAGGGATACCTTGTTTAAACGCATCTAATAAGATATTTTCAGAAACCCATTTTGTAAGAGAATATCCAGAGCTAGAAGAAAATTCATATTCTTCCATTTCTTTTTTTTTAAATAAATCAGTAGGATTTTCCATAGCAGCAGAATTTGTTGAAATATAATGAAATACCTTTGGTCTTTTCTTGTTATAAAATAATTTCAGCAATTCTAAAGTGCTACTTACATTTGCAGTACGTAACATTTTATAATCGTAAAGATGGTGAACATTTGCAGCATTATGATATATACTATCAATATTATTATTGATAATATTAAAATCTTTTAGAGAAAGGCCTAAATACTTTTCTCCTATATCTCCTCTTACTAATTTTATTCTTGAATTTTTTATTATTGTTAAATTATTACAATTATTAAGACTATTTTTAAGTTTTCCTTTAATTTCCTTTAAATTTTCACCTCTTATTAGACAATAAATATCTGCCTTTGTATTTTTTAGTAGAGAAGTAAGTAGATAACTTCCTAAAAAACCTGTAGCCCCAGTCAATAAAACACCCTCAGGATATATCATATTATTTGATATGTTTAAGGGAACAAATTTTTTAATGTCTTCTTTAGCTTTTTCCAAATCATATAATACCAATTTCGGTGTATCATCCTGAAATTTTACCTCATTGTTATTTATTATATTTGAAATATCTTTGATTGTTGAATTTTGAAATAGTTGAGCAAGGCTTATATTCGTTTTTAAATTACGTCTAATTTTTGAAAGCATCTTTATTGTTAGTATTGAGTCTCCTCCTATTTTAAAGAAATTATCCGTTATTCCTACTTTTTTTAATCCCAATATTTCTTGCCATATAGTACAAAGTTGCTGTTCTAGTTCATTACGCGGTGCTACATAACTGTCTTTATCTGTAAATTTTGGATCTGGTAATGCCTTTCTGTCAAGCTTCCCATTTGCTGTCAACGGAAAATTCTTTAACTCTACAAATGCACTCGGCACCATATAATCAGGAAGAGTTTTCGATAAATAAACTCTAATATCTTCTTTGTCTACAACCTTTGGTTTATTTTTTATACTCTCTACCGTGTAATAAGCCACAAGATATTTATTCGTTCCTATTTCTGTTTGCTTATCTTTAGCTTGAACACTGACTTGCTTTATTCCCTTAAATTTGGATATAGCGCTTTCTATTTCTCCAAGCTCTATCCTAAATCCTCGAATTTTTACCTGAAAATCATCTCTCCCTATATACTCTATATTCCCATCCGGTAGCCATCTAACTAAATCTCCGGTCTTATATAATCTTGTATATCCCTTAGATTTATCTTCCTCCGTAGCAAATGGATTCGGTATAAACCTTTCTGCTGTTAACTCAGGTTGATTCAGGTACCCTTGCGCTAAGCCCGCTCCCCCTATGTATAACTCGCCAACTACTCCTATAGGGACTAATGTTAAATTCGTATTTAATATATAAACCTTTGTATTAGATATGGGCTTGCCAATAGGAATTTGCATGTGGGAATCATTATCATATAGGAAAGATGTGGTATAAACTGTAGCTTCCGTCGGACCATAAATATTCCATAAATTTTTTTTACGCACAACAGATAAATAATCATTACACATATTTTTGGGGAGTATTTCTCCTGCTACTAAGCAGTATTTTAGTTGACTTAAAAAATCCGTCTTATTACTATGTAAAATTGCAGACAAAAATGAAGGAACTAATTGAAAAACTGAAATCTTATGTTCTATAGAAAACTGGTTTATATAAGCAATATCTTCTACTTGTTTCTGTGGGAAAACCACAAGATTGCTTCCCGATAAAAGAGGCCAGCTCCATTCAACAACAGAAACATCAAAGATATATGTTGTTTTAAAAAGTACATTATCATGCAAACAAAGTGGATACTGACTTATCATCCAGAAGGTACGACATACTAATGCTTCATGTCCAATCATTACCCCTTTAGGCTGACCAGTAGATCCCGATGTATAAATCACATAAGCAAGATTTGTAGATTGATTTTTTCTTTTAAGATTCCTAATCGATAATGTCCCTAACTCTTCTTGTACCTTTTTATCATTAATGGCAATAATTTTGATTCCCTTCCTAATTTTTTCTAATTGCTGTTTTAAATGTTTTTGAGTAAGAACAATATCAGTAGCCGTGTCTTCTAGTAAATAATTTATCCTATCATTAGGATATGCTGGATCAATAGGCACATACGCTCCACCAGCTTTCAACACTGCCAAAATAGCAATAATCATCTCACGGCTTCGATCTAAGCATAAGGCAATTAATGTATCAGGCCTTAACTCCTGTTCTGTCCAATCCTTATATTGTTTTCTTATATACCTTGCCAGCTGATTTGATTTCTCATTAAGTTCTTTGTACGTCAGCTGCTTATCTTCAAATACTACAGCTATATTATCTGGCGTCTTCTCGACTTGTTCTTCAAATAACTGATGAATAGTCTTGTCTTTTGGATATGGGGCTTGAGTTTTATTCCAATCGTAAACTATTTTCCTATATTCATAAGAAGATAATATATTAACTCGTGAAAGTGATATTTCATTATTATTTTCTACTAAACTATTTAATAAGCGAAAATATCGCCGTGCTAGCATCTTAACTGTATTTAGTTTGTATTTTTTATTATTATAATTGAAATAAAAAATCAAGTCATTTTTCGATTCTTGTATATCAACAGAAAAATTACCCAAAGAAAAATTAGTTTCTGTATGTGTTCCATCTATCGCATTATCATTTAAGGAATTATTGATATTAGTATTAGGAAGTTTATTAAAAACAATATCAAAAATAGAATTGTTGCTAGGCCTTTCTATTTTCTTGACCAGTTCTAAAATTTTCTCATAAGGATAATGTCTATATTTATATAACTCCTTTAGTTTATCATATATAAGCTTGTTAAATTTATCAAAAGTTATATCTTTATTTATTTCTATTATAAACGGCAAGATGTTGACAAATATCCCAATACAACTGCTAAAATTTTTATCAATATTTTGCCTTGTTGAAAAAGGAATTCCAATTACTAGCTTAGTCGAATTTGAGATTCTATATAGGAAAACTAAAAAAGCTGATAGCAAAAACCCAAATAAAGTTGTTTTGCTTTTAAAGCAAGCAGTTTTCAATTTAACAAAAACATTTCTACTGATTTTCTTAGTCAAGCAAAACTGTTCCGTTGGAAGATGTGGTAGATTTGTAATGTCAGGAGGTATATTGGTTTGAGGCATCTCAATAGCTAATTTATTTTCCCAATATTTTTCATTTTTAATTCCTTTTTTTGAGGATAAAAAAATAGTTTGCCAGTTGACATAGTCTTGATAACTTATTTTTTGTGAAGAAGAAGGAAGTATATGCTTTTTATTTGATAAAAGATTATAATAGTATAATATTTCATTATATAATAAATTACGAGACCATGAATCAAACACTGTATGATCACATTGTATATATAAGACACATTTCGTTTTCTTTAATTCAATTTCAATTTTAACTTTTGGATTAAAATTAATTATATTAGAATTATCCTCTGATAATAATGTATTTAAGTTTGAATTCCCATTTTGGAAAATATAATTTAATGGGACGATATTATATATTACGTTCTGAGGTTCGCCGTTTATTATTTTTATATCACTTCTTAAAATCTCGTGTTTCTCAATTACTGCGTTTATTGTTTTATGAATAATATCTATATTGATAGGACTATGCAATATTATATCAAAATCAATAAATATGGGGTGTTTTCCATTTTTCTGCATTAGCATCCATAATCCATATTGAGCATAAGACACAGGATAGCTTTTAACTATTTTAATTTGTTTCTTATTGTTCATCACTTATTCCCTAGACGTTATGTTCAAATTTTTGAATTTTTTAACATAAGAGAAATATTCATTTATAGATATTTTATTTAAAGTTAGCAATAATAATTTCTGTATTTCAGGAATGTTATATTTATCATTCAAATAATTAAAATTTATTTTTTGTCCAGCAAGATTTCTCCAAGATCTCTGATGTTTAATATGATATGCAATATTATTGGAATTAAAATAATAATTACAATTATTATCAAATAATCGATATCCTAATTCTAAATCTTCTAGTCCATATTCTTTCATATTCTCGTCAAACAAACCTACTTGTTGTAAAGTTTCTTTTGCTACTGAAGCATTTGCTGTTACAAATCCTACCCAAGGTATGTGTTTCGCATATTTTGTATTATTAAATACTTTTTCTATTACTTGCTTATGGTAATCCATTTGTTTAATTGGTACTTTATTAGTTATTAAATAATCCGAAATATTTGAATAATCATCTATATTCAATGCATCATTCATAACGATTTCTTTTCTATTCCCTATAATTACAAGTTTTTTTTTATCGCCATGAAATTTTACATGTGAGTAAATAAAATTATTATTATATATTGTATCTCCATCAGTAAATAAGATTAGCGGATATTTTGCCGCTGTAATTCCACAATTCCGAATAGTAGCTAATCCCTTTTTCTCATGTTTTGTTGGAATTACTACATTAATATTCATTTTATAATTATTTATAATTGACGATATATTTTCATTAGTATCATTAACTAGAACAACTTCATAAAAATCTTTTGGATAATTTTGATTTTCCAATGAACGCAAACAAAATTGTATTCCATTAGTCAATGAATTTGTTGGCACTATTATACTTACATTTATCATTTTCCCAATATCTTCCAACAACATATTTGGCCCTAATATAAATGGGGTTCCTTTGCTTTTAGATGAGCGATAAAAAGTCATATATTCTATCCTAAAATTATTTCATTTGTGTTTATAATTGTCCTATATAAAGCCAATTTCCAGATGCGTACAGCATAGTCCATCTATTAGCCGCATTTTGTAAAACTAAATACATTACGAACTGTACATTAATAGGTTAAAAGATGTTATACAATTTTCAAGATATAATAGTTCTGTCCTGTATGAAATTCATTACTTGTAATAAAATAGAACTTATTTCTTTAACAAAATCCTTAGCAAAATTCCCCGTGGCTTGCCACGCGGGATGAAAGCTAGCCGCATCGAAAGTGGGTATAAGTGGAAAATATGGAATAACCTCTTAGGAGTCGGCAGTGAATAAACTTTACAGTACTTATGTTTCGGCATATAAAAATCAGAACCTAATTGTAAAGGTTATTTCCAAACGACTCCCAAGAGATTTTCCTGTCTGTTTCGGGCACAACAATAGTGGTTTCCCTAATAACACTATCAAAATCCAGGTGTTTAGAGGCTCTTTCAAATATGGCGTCAATGACAAGTCGAACCTTTCAAAATTTGCAGAAAAACGAAATATTATCTCTTGCCCATTTTACAGGATCAAAAAACAGAAATTGCTCTATTAACTGGTTATCAGCTCGGCTAAGCCTAATTGCAATTCCTTTGATTTTTTGTCCAAGCCAGCTGTTATCTGATAGTTCCATGCGTTGATTAACTCCTTATTGCCTTGTCCATACTTCCTGACAATTTCACTAAATTCTTGAATTCTGGGATTATGGTAAACATTGACAAAAATGTCTTTTGCTTTATCGATTAAAAGGGCTCGATTGTCGTACAATAACTGCTGCTCCTTTTTGATCTTGACTTCGAGATGTTTTTCTTTGAGGTCGTAAGAAGAAGCATTGTCTAAGGTTGAGGTTTCCTTATACTTAAACCTGCGCTTCATGCCGGACTTACCATTGTCCTCAACTTCTCCACGCTTGAACATTTCATCTATTTGGCGTGGAGTCTTACCAAGTTCCTTAGCAATCTCATTTTTCCTCAACCAATTAGCCATAACTTTTTTACTCCATTTTAAATATTTTGAAACCTTTTGTGTTCACGTAAATTTCTCACTTGACGTTCACGTCGAAATTTTTACCACCCCAATCGGTAGAAACTATGGGCTGTCGCGTTACCTAATATCTATTTGAGTACCAAGAAAGTACCTTTAATTTCTTTCTCGACTTTATATATCTATAAGTCATTGAAAGTGAGTATTAAGGCTACAAAGCAACTAATGAATTTTATTCTGGTACACCTTAAAAACGAGTTGTCCATTGTTTATGTTTATATTCAACAAAAATAGGGATCATCATAAACAGACCATCCTAGGCTTTGCATGTGCACTAAAGAGAAAAAAGGTTGTCGCAATTCCATAAGTGCATAATAACGAACGCTGTCGATCCCGTGGCAAAAAGCATCAATCGGTTTATTAAGAGTTGTTCCTGTAGCTTTGTCTTCCTGCCACTTGTAATTCCTAAGTTCTTTTATCAAATTAAGGCTTCTCTCGGTTACATTAAGCTTATAGCGTTTGATAATATCAATGCCGTTAATGATAGAATCCTGCCCTTTATCTGCCCCTTTGATATTAAATCCTGCATTCTTCAAGTCCTGTATAGATTTAGGTTCTGCCGAATCTGCATATATTGGAAGGAACTTACTGATTCTAATAGAATTAATTTCTGATTCAATGCTTGCCTGATGTGTTGCTTTTGGATTAATAATATTAGTCAACCCTCGCTTAAATATAAGTTCATCCAGATACAGTTCGCCATGAGCAAGGACTACATGGATTAAAGCAGTAGGATCATTCGTAAACCCGAAGTCCAAGCCATATCCTTGTTTTTTCCTTTCACTCTCAGGCGGGAGTTCCTTGACTATAGTAAAGTTCGGGAAAATTAACCCTTTTGGACTAGCTCTAACTCCTAAACCATAAATCTTCCAGCTTGTTTCGTCCGCTGTTCCGTTTTTAATATTTTCTGGAGTTGGTTCAAGCCTTTCAATTTCCTCTTTGACTTCTCTTTCAAGAAAAGGATTATCCTTGTAAGTTGAATGAAAAAAGTCGCAATCATCACGAGTGCAAACACGGTCATAAATCCAATGACTTTCCGATGAGGGGTTATAGTCTAATATAATTTGCTTTGTAGTTCTTATTGCAAGCTGGTTAAAACTATTTATGTCAACTTCCATAGCTTCGTTCAGCCAGACTATATCCTGCTTACGACCATGTACCTTTTGAGCTTCATCTAACCCAATGAAACTTACTATGCTACCATTATCAAATGTATAAATACTCTCACTCTTATTGAAACTGTCCGGGGTAAAAAGTCTAAAATGATCCTCAAGAATACTAAAAAAGTCCCGAAGAACTGAACCTTTAAGCCAAGTTAATTTGTCTCGTGCAACAGTTATGAATAGTTTCTCTGTTAAGGCTCTATAAATTAAATATTGTATGATACTATAGGTTTTACCAGACCGGCTTGAGCCTTCAAGGACAATTATTCTTTTCTTCGATTTATATAACCGTGTAAAATTTATTGTAACTTTAACATCAAACTTTTGATTCATTTTTTTACCTCATTATGTTCAATAAAATTAAACTGAATAGCCATTCCTGAATGCTTTATTTCTTGTTTGTCTCCGGCCCACTTGAAACAATTCTGCAAGACAAATTTTGCGCCATTACATCCATCTTTATCGTAAAGTCTTTCTTCAGCGTATTCTTCTATTTGTGCTTTTGCTCGCGTTAAACTGTCCAAAAACTCTTCTTTTTCTTGATAATTAAGTAAACTTTGCCGACTATTAAAACCTAACGCACGGGCAAGTCCATTGATTGTTGCTGGCTTGTACTGTTCCATATATGGAGTGCCATTTTTATCTTTTAGTACAATCTGACACTTAGTCTCTTTATCAAAAACTAATACAGGCCTAAACAGACTTTCAAAATACTCATCGATTGCTTTCTGCAAGGCTTCGACTGTGGTATATTTTGCCGGTCGACCACTTTTTGATTTAGTTAACTCTGTAGTTTTATTTTCCATTTTTAAAATTTCCTTTTTGGTTAAAAGTGTTTTGTAACTTTTTCACAGGATTTGCCTTGCTCCATTTAATCAGTTTCTCAAAATCCCGAAAGGAAACAGTTTCATTTTCAATGTTAGCATACTTTCCAAGCCGTAGTTGGACTTTGTATTGTTCACCGTTTCTTGCAGCGTATAATCCCATTCCTGGGGAACATTCAATTTCTCCTTTATGCCCTAAACACCCTAAATACCCTAAACTTCCTTTACTATCAGAAACATTATTAGGGTTTTTAGGGTCTTTAGGATAAAAATATACTTTTAAAAATTCAAGATTTATGTCAAAGTTCATGATAATACCTCTTTGGGAATAATATAGAAAAAGCTATGTGCCCTAGTATTTTCTTTAATAGTAATTTTACCTTTTTGCAGATATCCATATTCCTCAAGCACTTCTAGTATAGATTCAATTTTATCCTTTTCCTTTAGCCCGCTTACTTCTTGCTGTTGAATATCTTTAATCTTCAGAGCCTCAATTTTACCCAATCCTTCTTTTTCTCTTTCAATTTTCAGCCATTCTCTTTTATTGCTTATCCATGCAAAGATTTTTCTGGCATGAGTTATATTTTCATTTTCTCCAATAGCTCTTACAGCTTTATTGATATGCTTTCGAAAAAATTCACCCAACAGAATAGCCCTTCTCATGGTATCAGATTCAAGGATATAATTTTCCTGTCCCACAGTAAGCATATCAGCTACATGGAGATTTAAGGCAATTCTGGCAATATGTTCTGGCAATTTATTCAGGCATTGAGTCAGAAGTGGTGATAAAATCAACTGATTTTCAAGTATCTTTCTTTTCAATTGGTCGTGATATTTTTTCCAGTAATCGAAAGCTTCAGGAGATAGCTTTACATCACGAATAATACCATCACTTAAATCTAAGATTTTTGTAATAAGATTATTGAAATTATTTTTTACATTTAAAGGGATATTTTCAATAGGGTAGTCAGATTGATTGATATCTGTATATACATAAAGCCATCTGGCAAGAAATCCTGAATCTCTAAGCCCTCTATATTCACCGGCTGTTTCCAGCGCGTCAGGTTGTAACATTACGACAGAGGCTATAATAGGTTGCTGAAGTGTGAACCCTTTTCTATTTATTCGGTTAGTTCTATGAAAGTCTCCAGCATGCCCTTTAAGAAAAATTCCGCAATCTACTCCACCAGTAGAATTATATTTACCTTCAATATTTTCAAGAATAGTCCGCCCTTCAGAACTCATGATGCCGATAGATTCACCACTTTGAAATAAAGCCAGTTCAAGAGCTTCAGATGTAGCGTTTTCGCAGAGTAGGATTTTTTCCAGAGGTTCGTCCCCTATTTTATCGATAAGTTCTCTAATTCTCTTAATTTTGACTTCAAGATTATCTTTGCCTTTTTCTATTTTACTGATTTCAAAGTTATAAGCCTTCTTTTTAGAAACATAATCCTTCAGGCTACTATTATAAGATTCTTTATATTCCTCCTGTTTAGCTATAAAAGAGTTTTTACAGGCATTAAGTCCGGGGGTTTTAGCACCGGCCACAGGGACAACTGGCATTAAATACAAATTTCCAAACTGTTTATGATCCTCTTTAATAATGACCCGAAACTTTTTCCTGAGAGCTATTGAGTTTAATCTTAGAACTAATCCCCCTCCCATTGAAAGCGGAATATTCATGGTATTTTGCATGGCAACTGCCATATCTCTTAAGGGTATCGGCAAAAGTTCTATAGGAAAAGGTTCGTTTAGTATTGCATCTTCACAAAGAGGTAAAGGCCTTTCCCATAAAATAGGCTCTTCTTTTTTCTGCTCTTTTTCTTTATAAGAAGTATTCTGCTGAAAAACCTTTCTGTAGCCATTCTTTTTTGCCATATCAAAAAGTGTGGCAACAGTGATTCCTCCATTAGTCTTGAAGCTATCCCATTTAGCTTGGCAAATACCATTTTTATATTTACTGCCGGTAGAGCTCCAGTTATCCCAAATTGTTAAGCCGGAAGAGTAGTTCCAATTAGCAAGAGCCATTCCTATATTGATCCAGTCCTGATATGAACAATCTGGATTTATATAATTCAATGCTTCTCTGATATCCTGTTCTGATGTTTCTTTTTGAATCAAAGAATTATCTAAGTCTGGAGAATTGTTTTCTCTTGCCGGATTAAGTAAATCCATTACCCAGTCTGGAATATCAGCTAATTTCTTATCAAAAATAATCTGATATTTTTTACCATTTATAACAGAATTAGGTGCTATGATATATCCACCATCTCCTCGGGTATCTATGCCAATTCCAATTTTGTCAGTAGAATTTTTAAAGCCTTCTCTATAACTAAAATATAGGTGTCGTCCGCCCGTTGGGGTTTCTACTGTAAAAGTGTCAATTTGTTCATTACATCGGTTACACAGTTTGTCCCATTCTGAAATACCATCTTTGCCTTTTTTTAGGTCTAAATCAACAATAGCTAAATTTGAACTTTTACCTGTTGGAATACCTATAAGAGCATTTGGATATTCAGTCCACCATTTTTTTATTTGTTCCGGATCAGTGGTCGCATTCTTAAATCCTCCTGATATATAAGGACTTTTTATTTTGTATTCTCCATTATCTATTTCTCTACATGGGAAAACTGGTTTTCCTTTAGAGGCATATCTCAAAGCAAAATCAAGAGTGTTCATTTTTAATTTGTTTTACTCCTCCTTAATATTCCGCTGTCCGCCATTATTAATAAAATGAATCAGAGCGGATTCTGAAATTTTGACAGAATGTCCTATATGGACTACAGGAAGAGTCCCGGTAAGAATTAACCTGTTTACGGTCATTCTTGAGACATCCAGTTGTTCTTGAACTTTGGAGATTGAGAGTAGTTTTGTGCTAGGCACTGTGGAGATCGCTTTTTCGTTCATATAATACCTCTATTAAAATTTATCGCCTGATACAATCACATATCGGGCTTGTTATAGAGGTATTATGAATGCTAACGATTTGTTATGCAATTATGCACAACATGTTAAGCGTTTTGCTCAACTAATTTTTTTAATGGAATGCCATTTTTTGTTTGTAGAGGTATATCCAATGGCGAATTGTTTCACGTTCTGCTTCAAATTTTTCGCTTAGAAAAAAGTAGACTTCTTTAGTCCACCCCCATTCCCCTTTTTCTTCAGCTTCTTTTCTCTTTTGTTCAAAGTAGATATAACAAAACTCTCTATTTTTAGGCGTATTGTTTTTATTGCGATTATGAGCAAGACGTCCTTTTAAAGGAGACTCTTTTACAAGAACAACAGGGTGCATATAAGAAGTTATATCTGGGGCAAGAACACCGTTGGTAAAATCCAGTAACTGAGAGAAAGCCTTATAAATTGATATAACTAAGTTTCTATGCGACTCAGTAATCCCTTTTTCTATAATAGAAATTGCTACTTTATCAAAAGACCAGTAATTTTCCCAAAAATCTATTAGCTGCAAGAGATAATTTTTAGCTTTATGTGACGCTTTATTAAAGACCTTTTCATATTCTTCCTGAGTAAAATAACAAGAATCAAATGCAAGTCTTCCCATAAATGAAAAAGTAAGAGATTCAGCAGGAAGTCCCATATCCAAAATAGCTTGAAGGAGTTGTTCTTTTGTTGGTCTGAAACCTTTTCCATATTCCTTTTGCCATTTAAGCATTTGCTCATAAGGTTTTATTAAATATCGATATGCATCGCCGGAAAGAATTTCGTCTATAACCTTAACCATCTTTGCATTTTTTATATCCTTTGCATTTTTTTGAATAACTTGTAAATAAAATCTAGCAAGAGTTTCTATTTGAGTTGTTATTGACTTTCTCATTCTATAAAAATTTTGCTTTTCAAGCTCTTTAGCTTTTTCGTTTTTCTTATCTGCTATTGTAGGCAAGTGGCTCATATTTCCCTTCCTTAGGTTAATAATGATGGCATTTTTCCAATCTGTCTAATAGATTTTAAATCGTGAGAATAATGGCCAGTCATAACCGGCGATCCATGACCAACGATTCCTTGAATTATTTTTCGATCTGTTCCTATCTCTTCATTGACTGTAACGAATGTATGTCTGATACTATGGAATGAAACTTTTCCTCTTGCATTCTCGGTAATACCACATTTGTCAAGAATTGTACCAAATACTGAATGAAATGTTGCCTTCCCATACTGCTTTACAGCTTCAGGAAAGAAATAGTCCTCTTCTGCCTTAATTAATGTTGCCTGATAATCAAGTATCTTTCTTAACTCATAGCTTATGAAAATATTCACGTTTTTGTGCTTCCTTTTAGTCTTTGCCGGCATTAGAACGATGTAGTCTCCTTGAATCTGTGATTTCTTTAAATGAACCACATCCTTAAATCTCAAACCAGTATAGTATGCAATAGCAGAAGCAGTACACCAAAATCCCTCGGAATTTGCTATTATCGAGCGCATTTCCTCTAAAGAAAAATCCCTATATCTGATAGAATCATTTTCAGCACTCTTAAAAAGTCTCCATATATTTTCTTTCAAGCCAGCTTCCACTGTAAGAATGTGCCATATTGAACTTAGGGAATTCTTTTCATTATTATATGTAGAACTGGATTTCCCTTTTATAGTTTTCAAATATGAATCTGCAACATCTCTGGAAACTTCATTGATTGTATTAATTTGGGGATACTTCTCTTTTAGCCATCTTGCGAATCTATTCCATACTATTTTCTTGGTATTTTGTGTCCGTTCCGTTCTTTTGCTCTGTGATTGATGGGATGAGTATTTTTCCCAAACAATCGACAGAGGTAGTCCCGGCCTTTTAATAACTTGGCCTTTTATTTTTTCAGCAGTTGAAATTATGAAATCCTCAAATCTTTTCTTTTCTGATAATTTTTGAGTTACACGTTTTAATTCCCTTTCAATATCAAAAGCCTTTTCCTTATCGATCGTTTTTGTGGAGAAAGCCCTCTTGATAAGTTTGCCATCGGCCCCTTTAACGTAAAAAGCTGCTGTCCAGTATGGAGACCCTTTTCTTTTGTAAATCATAAAACATTTTCCAGTTGTATTTTTTTATCTCTGTGTATATCAGTATAACTGGACTTAGAAAAAGTTACAATATAGTTACAAGAATAAACGGCAAAAATATCAAAGCAGAACACGGATTGTAAAATCTTTTAGCCTCAGTTTTTAAAGTTCGAAGAATGGAGGCGTGGGCCGGATTCGAACCGGCGAATAACGGTTTTGCAGACCGCTCCCTTAGACCACTTGGGCACCACGCCATAAAGCGAAAGAATTAATAAGATAAAGCGGAAGATATATTTGTCTAATACCAGAAATAAAAAAAACAGTTTTTTACTGGAGTTATAAAAAAGGGAAATTAAATTTATTTCAGTTGTTGATATGAAGCGTTTTGCAAGCGTTTATAGTTAAGATAAAAAATAATGAATTTAATAAAAGAGAGACAAGCGTGAAAAAATTTACTAATACTGAACTTAAAGGTATGCTTGGTTTTGCTGAGCGGCTGACACTAAGGGTAGGCAAGCTCATAAAAGAATTAAGGAATGATAATCTTGAACTGGATTACAAAAATGAAGGTGTGGAACTAGTTACTTCTGCGGATTTGAGAGCTGATGAGGTTATAAAAGCAGAGCTTTCCAGCAGATATCCCGGGATAGAAATATATTCGGAGGAATCCCACTCCAATGATATAGACTTTTATGCCCCGTTGTGGATTGTTGATCCGATAGATGGTACTGTCAATTATGCCCATGGCCATTACAATGTTGCAATTTCAATTGCGTTTGCAGTTAACGGAGAGATAAAGCTGGGGGCTGTTTATTGTCCATTCATCGGCGAATTATTCAGTGCCTTAGAGGGGGCAGGGGCATACCTTAATAAGAAAAGATTTTTCTGCAGTAAAACTGATGATATAAAGAAGGCAATAGTTGCTACAGGGTTTCCATATCAGCACGGCAGCAGGGTTGCTCTTATTCCTAAGGCGCAAGCTATTCTTGCGAATTGTCAGGATATAAGAAGATTGGGATCAGCTGCTCTGGATATATGCTGGGTGGCTTGTGGAAGATTTGATGCATATTATGAAACGGTCAAGCTTTGGGATATGGCTGCAGGATATGTGATAGCAAAAGAGGCAGGTACAAAAATTGGCTATTACGAAGAAACAAATCCCAAACTGCCTCTGGAATTTAATAGCTCTGGATTACTTGTATCTAATCCGATCTTATATGATAAATTTTTAAAACTACTTAAAACAGCGAAATAAACGGAAGGTTTTATGGAGATAGTGAAAATTTCTCTCAAGTGGAGCGAAGGATGTAATATCATTGTTGGACAGGCGCATTTTATTAAAACAGTTGAGGATGTAGCTGAGATTATGTCGGGATATGTACCAATGGCTCAATATGGTCTGGCTTTTTGTGAGGCATCAGGCCCATGCCTGATTCGTACGGCAGGAAATAATGAACTGTTGATAAAAGAAGCGGAAGAAAATGCGATGAAAGTTTCAGCTGGTCATACTTTTTATCTGATAGTAAAAAACTGCTTCCCGATAAATATCCTGAATCATCTTAAAAACTGCCAAGAGGTTTGTAGGATATTCTGTGCTACGGCAAATCCCCTCCAGATGATTGTGGCAAAAAGCAAACAGGGAAGTGGTATATTAGGCGTGATAGATGGCTATGCTCCTAAAGGAATAGAAAAAGCCAAAGATAAGAAAGACAGACACGCAATGCTTCGTAAATTTGGTTATAAATTTTAACGATAGCGAAGAGAATCTTGTGCAATAAGTATAAGAATTCAAAACGCTATGGAAACCCTGGACAGATAGGTGGTCAGATCAGGGAAAATCTTGTTGTAGAACTTGCTTCTTTAAGATCAAGGTTGAACAAGGGAAAGATGTTATAAGTAAGTTTTCTATGGATAGAAAGTAATTTAGAATTTTATTATAATTAAGGAGCTATAACATAATATGAATAAAGTTAAGTTTAGGCATAGTTTTGCATTTAAACTTAGTTTGTATATTATGACGTGCGTTGTAGTTACTTTCTTATCGGTTCTGGTATATAATTATTATGTATCCAAGAATATTATTATGAAAGATATAGAGAAAGATGTCGAGATGCTAACTACTTCAACTCTCAGAGAAATTAGTAGAACTTTTGATGTTGCTCAACAAATTGCAAAAGATATGGCATTCATTTTAGAACATAACGAAATTACCGAAAAGAAGTTGTTTGAATTATTAAAGGATGTTGTTAAAAATAATTATAAAATTAATGGTTGCGCAGTAGCTTTTGAACCTTATTTTTTTGATAAAACAAAATATTATTTTTGCCCCTATTTTTATAGAGAAGATGGTATTGCAAAATACTCTGATCTAGGTAATCAGAAGTATGATTATTTCAAACGAGACTGGTATGCCATAGCTAAGAAATTGAATAAAAATGTATGGAGTGAGCCCTATTTCGCTGGAGATAGTGTCAAGTTATTTATGGTGACATTTTCTCAACCATTCTATAGGAGTATAAACGGCAAAAGAGAATTTTGTGGAGTTGTTGCGTGTGACATTAACTTAAACTGGCTTGGGAAACTCATATCTGATATAAACATATTAGAAAATGGATTTGCTTTTATATTATCATCAAAAGGGGACTATATTGCGCACAAATATAAAGACTACACTAATTTGAAAGAAAATATTTTCTTTTTAGCTGAAAAATGGGGAGATGCCAAGTGGAAAAGACTTGGAGAAAAAATGGTAGAAGGTCAGACTGGGGCAGAGGAATATTACTCATATATCTTGGGTGAAAAGTGTCTTATATCTTATGTACCTTTAAAAGAAATGGAATGGTCATTAGGTGTAGTAATTCCTACGAATGAGCTTCTTGCTGATTTGAATACTATAACTTTAAAACTTTTTATTATAGGAGTAGTTGGTTACATATTAACTATGGTTCTCATAATTGTTTTAACCACAAGAATGACAATACCGCTCCGTATTCTAGCAAGTGCTACTTATAATATAGGCGGAGGGAATTTTAATGCCAAATTGCCTGTAATTACTTCTATAGATGAAATTGGTATATTAAGTCATTCATTTCGTGTTATGCAGAAAAACCTGATAAAGTATATAGCTAATTTACAGGAAACAACTGCAGCTAAAGAAAAAATCGAAAAAGAGCTTAGTATAGCTCGCGAGATACAACAGGACTTACTGCCTCAAAAATTCCCATACTTAAAGCAAATTGACCTATATGCGGTTCTGATTCCTGCAAGAGAAGTCGGTGGAGATCTTTACGACTTTTTCTTTATAGATGAAAAGCATCTTTGTTTTGTAATAGGAGATGTGTCAGGAAAAGGAGTTCCTGCAGCATTGTTTATGGCTGTTGTTAAAACATTATTGAGAGCCAAGGTAAGTTTTATTATAGATCCTGCTGAAATTTTTAATGCTATGAATAATGACTTGTGTAAGGAAAACAAATCTTATATGTTTGTAACATTCTTTTTGGGTATTCTTAATATAGAAACAGGAGTTCTTGAATATTGTAATGCTGGTCATAACCCGCCGCTAATTCATACAGCTAATAAGGGTTTTTATTATTTTCATACGGAAAATGCTGGTCCACCATTGGGGATTATAGCAGATGTAAAATACGTCGGGAATAGACTTCAACTTTTACCTGAAGATATATTCTTCCTATATACTGATGGAGTTACCGAAGCTATGAATATTGAGGATATTCAATTTTCTGAAGAAAAACTAATAGATGTCCTTGATAAAAATAAGGATGAAACAGTATCGAATATTGTTAATAATGTGAAATTAGCTGTTGATAAACATGCCACGGATGCGATACAATCAGATGATATAACTATGCTTATCTTTAAGTATAATAGCTGACGCTGTTCTAAAATATTGTTTCTTTCTTTTGTGTTTAATTAAGACATTATTACACGGGACTTGACCTTTTTGCATAGCATGTAGTGTAGTATTTAAGGTAGTAGTAGTGTATTGTAGAAAGCACGATTTTTCGTAATCGTAGTAACTAATCATTAACAAATACGGGAATTATAAATATTATGCCAATGATCATAGAACAAGAAAATGTTACCTACAAAAGATTTGCCTATCTTCTTATTCTTATAGGAATGCTACTTGCGTTAGATTCGTACTGGAACGTTTCACTCTTTTTAAGCTTATGGCCTTTGCTTGTACTTATGCTTGGGGTAGGGTTTATCGGTATTTTTACAAAACAGAAAAGAAGAGGATTTACATATTTTGTTATTGGAATTTATTTGATACTTTTTACGGGCTTGGCTTTGTATTGTAACTTTACTTCGTGGGGTATTCTTTCCAGCTATTGGCCTATTTTTATCACCTTTTTAGGGATAGTATTTATTTCAATCTTTATATACAATAAGGCAAGCCGTATTATGCTTTTTATAGGATTGCTCCTGATTTTTCTGTCATTATACTTCTTTCTTATTTTCTCTATAGGAAGTGATGCTTGGTGGATTATTTTTGTGTTAGTGGGTTTAAGTATTCTGTTATCGAGGTTTAAGAAATGACGAAGCCTTCAATTCTTTTTATAGAACCGTCAGGAAATACGAATTTGTTTGATAATTATATGCGCCTTCCTTTACTTGGTGGATTATATCTGGCTACTATTTTGAGCAATAAAGGCTATGATGTCAGGATTTTTAATGAGAATATACTGCGAAGGAAGCTCGATCCGTTCGAACTTAGAGCGGACATTTTTTGTATAACAGCTTTAACTCCGACGGCAAACAGGGCGAAATTTCTTGCGGGTCAATTAAAAAAACTTTATCCTGATTCAAAAATCATAATGGGAGGAATTCATGCGACACTCCTGGTAGAAGAATTTATGGATGTAGCAGATCATATCATAGCAGGAGAAGCTGAAGAAGTTATTCTGAACGTTGTTGAAAATAAATATAGTGACAAGATAATACATGGTTCAAAAGTCAAGGATGTAAATAGTTTGCCTTTGGTAAATTATTCGCTTCTTGAGGGATATGAGCGCATGGATATACTTCCGGTTATGACTTCAAGAGGCTGTCCATTTGACTGCAACTTTTGTACTGTAACAAAGATTTTCGGTAAAGAGTTTCGCATGCAGTCTTCCGAGAGAATTGTTTCTGAAATAGAAAATGCCCTTGCATATGTAAAGAGCAGAGATTTTTTCTTTTATGACGACAATTTTACCGCAAATAAAAGACGTGTTAATGAATTTTGCGATTTACTATTAGAAAGAAAAATTGAGATAAACTGGTTCGCGCAGGTGCGTTCAGATTTGGCAAAGGACCCTGAATTAGTTAAGAAGATGGTAAATGCTGGATTACGGTGGGTTTACATAGGATTTGAATCTATAAACGATGCGATTCTTAAGGCATTTCATAAATCTCAAACTAAGGCTGATATAGAAAAGGCTATCGAAGTACTACATAGTTTTGGAGTGAATATTCATGGAATGTTTATGTTCGGGGAAGACCATGATACCATTCAGAATTTTAATGAAACGGTTAATTTTGCAATAAAAAATGAAATAGATACAGTTCAATTTATGATTCTTACACCATTTCCCGGTACTCAAACATATATTGCCATTGAAAGTGAAAAAAGGCTGTTTCACAAGAACTGGGACTATTTCAATGGAATGTTTGCAGTATTTAAACCTAAAAATATGAGTCCTACCGAACTTATGAGTGAAACCTATAAAGCATATAGTAAGTTTTATTCTCTGAGAAGGACATTATTTGATACACTACTTGTATTATACAATATCCTTTTAGATGCTTTTGTCTGGAATTTCAAAAGAACAAAAATGTATACTCTTGATATACTGTTACTAAGAGCTGGCGCACAAATCATAATCAGAAAATATTCTTTAATATACAATTCATATCTAAAAATTTTTTTAATGCAGGAAAGAATTAGGTTGTAGTATCAAGGGAAACAGCATTTATAAGACAACCTTGACATAGATTTTAACAAAGTATCTTTCATTTATGTTCACACAAAGGGGTGCTTTATTTAAACGTCAAGAGGAATAAGGCTGAGAAAGAAACCCTTAGAACCTGATACGGTTAATACCGTCGGAGGGATTGTGAAGCCGCTGACAGCTGCTATAGGAGCAATTAGAGATTCAGCTTTGGTTTTCATTTTCTCTAACTGAAAAAAACAAAAGATATGGAAAATGAATACGATTGTTGAATTCTCAAAGAGCAACTGGCTGGAAATAGCAGGAGTAATATTTTCTGTTACTTATCTTTACTTTTCTATAAATAGAAAGCTCTGGCTATGGGTGGTTGGGATAATATCCAGTGCCATATATGTAATAGTTTTTTTCAGAGTTTCGCTTTATGCTGATGTGTTACAGAACGTTTATTATGTAATAATCAGTATTTACGGGATTATAATATGGATCAAGGACAAAGATAATTTTAATAAAACAACATATGAAGTTGAAGTCTGCAATACTCCTTTACAAAAAATAATACCGATTATTTTCGCTTGGTTGTCAATATACGTCGTAGTTTACTGTTTCACAAAATTTATGCCTGAAATCCTCACAATAAGCTCGGCAAGTATTCCTTTAATAGACAGCTGTCTTACAAGCATGGCATTTGTTGCTACATGGATGCTTGCAAAGAAATATATAGAGCAGTGGATTATATGGATGTTTGTAGATTCTGCTTATATTGTGGTATATGCTTACAGAGAACTTTATTTAACATGCTTCCTCTTCTTAATATATGCCTCTATGGCAGTTGTAGGCTATGTAAAATGGAAACAACACCTTGTTGTAAATAACAAAGACAAAATCTAATGATTTTATGAAAGAAAGTACCGTTTATTTAATATCAGGACAAATGTGTTCGGGGAAAACCACATATTCTAAGGTTCTGGAAAAGAAAACAAATGCAGTCAGGTTTTCCCCTGATGAATGGATGCTCAAACTTTATCCTTTTCCAATAAAAAACGAAGAGTTCGATTCTTATTATTATCTCTGTTGCGATATAGCTTGGGAAACAGCAAAAGAATTTATAAAGCGTAATATTAATGTTATTCTCGACTTTGGTTTTTGGGAAAAATCAGACCGTTTGAAGTATGTCAGACTGGTACAGGAAATTGGAGCAGATTATAAATTAATATACGTAGACTGTAATGAATCAACGATTCGAGAAAGATTGAGAAAACGAAATAATAACTTACCTAAGGGATGCTATTACATAACTGAGGTAATGTTTGATTTCTTTGCGCCAGGATTTGAACCGCCGGGGGATGATGAAGTCTTTGAAGTATTCGATAATAACTGATTTGAATTTCGGATTTCGGATTTATGATTTCGTTTTTTAAAACGGAGCTTCTTTGTTTACCACTTTTTTTATCCATGGCAAATTACCAAATTTACTGTTTTCATACCCGGTTGCCAGATATAAATTATGAAATCCTTGATCATAAAGAAATTTTGCAAACATTTCACCTGGCAATTTTTCTTTAAGGTCAGAATCAATATAAATGGGGATATTTTTGTTGTAGCGATCCATGACCTTTTTGAAATCCTCCGAACGGTTATATATTGCTATCTTTGTTTTGATGCAAGAAGCTCGCATTTCCCATATTTCAGTAAGAGTCTTATCATCGTCTATAAATATTAGTTTTGGCTGTTCTCCCTTTATGGCTCCATATACCATGGAGATTGGGATATATGGGGCAAAACTTTTAGGAATGATTTTAACTCCAAGTTTTCTTATTCGTTCTCTGATTTCCGGTTCTTCATATCGGCTAGTTACCAATATTGCCTGTTTTTTCAAATCCAACTGTTCTATCATGTCCAAACCAGTTTCATTGGAATTAACCAGCTCATAGTCTACCAGAAACAGATCGTGTTCTGAATGCGATGTCTTGCAATATTCAGTAAAGTTTGATGATTCGTAAAAATGGTCAAGCGTAACTGATTTATTTTCAGGATTGTTATGAAAACGTGTTTGCCAGACATTATGTATAGATTCATCATCGTCAAGTACGACAATATGTGTATTGGGAGAAAAAGTAATATAGCCTTGAAACCAATCAGGTTCCTCGGATATAGGAAGAGTGATAGTAAATGTTGTTCCTTCACCTACTTTTGATTGGATATCATAGCTCCCGTTCCAGTTTTTGATATTTTGGATAGCGCCGGAAATTCCTAAACCAAAACCTCCCTTTTTACCAGAACTTATTCCTCCTTGTTTTATTTTCGGCAGAATATTTTCTGGAATTCCTTTACCATTATCTATTATTTTTATAATTAAATCATTATCTTGCCTAGTTAAACCAACCCGAATAGTTCCTTTTGTTGTTTCAATTGCTTCAAATGCGTTATTAATCAAATTAGAAATTACTCTTTTAAAATTTTCAGGTTCCAGATTAACAAAACAGCTATGAGTGCTATTGCCAAGTTCCAGAATGATTTCTATTAATTTTTCTGCCAGCTGAATTCGTTTTTCAGATATTAAATGTTCTAAAAGGCTTGAAACTAATTCAGCCTTCATATTTTTTTGTTCCCCATCTTTGTCAGCCTTTTCATTTTCTTTTACCTTATATTTTACCAAAAGATTATTGGCAATATCACTAATGCGGCGGGTAGCATTTCTAATTAGAATTCTTTTCTGTTCAGGCAACTCTTTTAAATCTTTCAACGCAGTGTTAAGAGCGGCTAGCGGGGAACGTATATCATGAGCTACCTGTGTTGTTACCTCAGCTATTGCATGATCTTTCATATAAATAGCCTTTTTTTTCAACGACCTTGTTTTTAATTGAAATATTCCTCCAATAATACATAAAATAACTATTCCGGCTGAGGCTTTAAACCATAATGTCATCCAGAAAGGAGGTGTTATCGTTGTTTTTATGGAAACACCTTCTTCATTCCAAATGCCATCATTGTTTGAACCTTTCAAGCGGAGAGTATATTCTCCAGGAGGGATATTCGTATATCTTCCAAAATGATGAGTTCCTATATAATTCCAATCTTTTTCAAATCCTTCAAGCTTGTATGCATAGTGGTTTTTCCCAGGATTTGTGTAGTCCAGTACAGCAAATGTAAATTCAAATGAATTGTCCGGCCAGGCAAGTTTTATATTAGTTAATTTTTTAAATCCGCTTTCGTTGTAAGTTTCTTCTTTTGATCTAAAAGAGGATAATATGATTGATGGAATGCGAAAGTTTTGTTCAATCTTGTTTGCAGTTTCGGGATTAAATTTGCAAAGGCCAAAACCGGCAAACCAAAAATTTCCTGTTGAGTCTTTTAACGAGCAAGCTATTTTATGGAATTGATTACTTGGAAGACCATCCGCCATTGTAAACCACTTAATAACTTTTAATCTTTCGGGATCAAATTTTACTATACCGGAATCTGTACTTATCCAAAGGCAGCCATTATTGTCCTCCAAAATATGCCTTGTAGACTTGCTTGGAAATCCGCAATCAATTCCATAACAGGTAAATTTCTCGGACTGTTTATCAAATTTATTTAGCCCTCCGTCATCAGTTGTAATCCAGAAGTTGCCCTTGCTATCAATGTATGACTCGATTACAACGTTTCCGCTAATACTATTTTTATTAGTTGGATCATATTTGTAGTAAGTACACTTTTCCGTAATTTTATCAAATTTGCATAAGCCATCACCGCCAGTTGCAATCCATAACACATTACTATCTTGAAATATCCCAAAAGTAACTTCACTACTTACAGAATTCTGGTTGTTGGAATCATGTTTATAAGCAGTAAATTTACCGGTCGTTGTATTAAACTTAAACAAACCTTCTGCGTAGGAGCAAGCAAACCATAATATATCCGGATTCTTATTATCCTGAGTTAAATAGGCTGGAGTAAGTTCAAAATGTGGATTTTTGAAACTCTTGATAACTTGTTTTGTGTGAGTGTCAAATAGGCAGATAAATCCATCTTTAACGCCTAACCAAAGTTTATTATTTGATGCGTCCAAAATAGAATGGACAGAAGCTCCAGGCAAACTAAATGGCTCGAAGGTATGATTAAAAATTTTAAATTTATCGTCTTTTGTGTATAAACACATTCCTCCCTTATAGGTTCCAATCCAAATGTTTCCTTTTCTGTCTTCATATATTTTTGCTAAGTCATTAGAGCTTATACTGAAACTATTTTTTGGATTATGAATGTAATTTTTAAAAATATTTTTCCCTCAAATACATTTATTAAGACCACCTGAACTTTCTATCAGCCAAATGTTTCCAGAAATATCTTCCAAAGTACATAATCTGTTGTTCGAACTTATAGAGTTAGGGTTATCTGGATCATAGCTGTAGTGTTTAAAAGTATCTGTTTTAATATTGTATAAATCCAGTCCGACATTACCATCATTGCAGATCCATAGATTGTTATGTCGATCTACCATGAGATGGTTGATTGCGTTATGCGACAAACTATTTTTGTCGTTAGGATTGTGCTTGTAATTGGTAAACTTACTTGTTCTTTTGTCTAGCTTATCTACTCCATTATTTTTTGTTCCAATCCAAAGATTACCTTCTTTATCTTCAGCTATTGCTTGGATACAGCTATTACTTAAACTGTTAAGGTTATTAAAATCATGTTTATAACAGTAAAATCTATCAGTAGTTTTGTCATAACAATTAAGTCCATCTTCAGTTCCAATCCAAATGAGACCTTTTTTACTTATAAAGATGGCACAGACTCTATTATTGCTTAAGCTATTATGATCATTAGGATTATGTTTATATTGAGTAAACTTGCCTGTTCTTTTGTTATATGAATTTACCCCATCGGCTGTACCTATCCAAATAAGTCCTTCTCTATCTTCAGCTATGGTATTAGGCTGCCAACTAAAATTGTTACTTGTTAAAGTATTAGGATTTCCTTCTTCTGATTTGTAATTTTTACAAGAATCAGTTTCTTTATTATAACAGTATAATCCTTGCCCTTGTATGAAGAACCATATCAGACCATCGCGATCAGCAAAAATAGATGTCATTATTTGTACCGAATTTTTGCCGTCTCCTATTTTAAGATTTTTAAGCTTATTGCCATTATAAGCAAATAGCCCTTTACCTTCGGTACTAATCCAGAGTATCCCGTCCTTATCTTGTGTAATACTTTTATTGTATGCTTGAGTATTTAATACCCTGTGAAATTTTATATCGTCTGAGAATAATGAAGCTATGAAACTAAGGCCAGGAAGCAAAAATAAACATAAGCCCTTGATATAGGCTCTCATTTTATCTACTATGATCATTATATAATATAGGGAAGTTTTTAAAACGGTGCTTCTTTGTTTACCACTTTTTTTATCCATGGCAAATTGCCAAATTTATCTTTTTCATATCCGGTTGCCAAGTATAAGTTCTGAAATCCTTGTTCATAAAGAAACTTAGCAAACATTTCCCCTGGTATTTGTTCTTTAAGATCAGAATCAATATAAATAGGAATATCTTTATTGTAGCGAGCCATGACTTTTTTAAAATCCTCCGAACAGTTAAATGTTGCTATCTTTGTCTTGATGCAAGAAGCTCGCATTTCCCATATTTTAGTAAGGATCTTATCATCGTCTATAAATATTAGTTCTGGCGGTTCTTCCTTTACATGTCCATTCACCATGGGAATTGGGATATACGGGGCAAAACTTTTTGGAATAATTTTAACTCCAAGCTCTTTTATTCGTTCTCTGATTTCCGGTTCTTCATATCGGCTTGTAACCAGTATTGACTGTGTTTTCAAATCTAACTGTTCTATCATGTCCAAACCAGTTTCCTTGGAATTAACCAGCTCATAGTCTACCAGAAACAGATCGTGTTCTGAGCGCGATGTCTTACAATATTCGATAAAGGCTGGCGGTTCATAAAAATGATCAAGTGTAACTGATTTATTTTCGAGGCAATCATGAAAACGTACTTGCCAAATATTATGAATAGATTCATCATCATCCAAAATAATGATGTGTGTATTTAAAAGGAGAGTAATATTGCCCTGGAACCAATTAGGTTCTTCAGCTATAGGAAGTTTGATAGTAAAAGTTGTTCCTTTTCCTTCTTTTGATTGGATATCATAGCTTCCATTCCAGTTTTTGATATTTTGGATAGCGCTGGAAATTCCTAAACCAAAACCTCCTTTTTTGCTGGAGTTTATTCTTCCTTGTTTTATCTTAAGAAGAATTTCTTCAGGAATCCCCTTGCCATTATCAGTTATTTCGATGATTAAGTCACTGTATTGTTTAGTTAAGATGACTTGAATAACTCCTTTTGCCTCAATAGCTTCATAAGAATTATTAATTAAATTAGAAATTACTCTTTTAAATTTTTCAGGCTCCAGATTAACAAAACAGCTATGAGTATTATTGCCAGGTTCTAGAGAAATGTTAATCGTTTTTTCTGTTATTTGAATTCGTTTTTCAGATATCAAGGAATCCAAAAGACTCGAAACTAATTCAGCCTTCAAATCTTTTTGCTTCCCGGCTTTTGTTATGTTTTCATTCTCTTTTACCTTATATTTTACCAAAAGATTATTGGCAATATCACTAATGCGGCGGGTCGCATTTCTAATCAAAATCCTTTTCTGTTCAGGGAACTCTTTCAGATCTTTCAATGCAGTGTTAAGCGCCGCTAAAGGGGAACGTATATCATGAGCCACCTGTGCTGAGACTTCGGCTGTAGCATGGTCTCTCATATAAATTGCCTTTTTTTTCAAAGCTCTTACTCTTAATAAAAATATTCCCCCGATAATACATAAGATAATTATTTCTGTTGAAGCCTTAAACCACAATGTCATCCAGAATGGAGGTATTATTGTTATTTTGATAGAGATACCTTTTTCGTTCCAGATACCATTACAATTGGACCCCTTCAAGCGAAGGATATATTCCCCGGGATTGAGATTTGAATATTGCCCGAAGTTGTTTATTCCGATGTGATTCCAATCTTTGTCAAACCCTTCAAGCTTATAAGCGTAGTGGTTTTTCTCCGGATCTGTATAGTCCAATGCTGCAAAAGTAAATTCAAATGAGTTATCCGGCCAGGCAAGTTTTATATCGGTTAAATTTTTAATTCCTTCTTCATTATAAGTTCCTTTTTTCGATTTGAAAGAGGACAACACAATTGGTGGGGTATGAACATCTTGATCAATCCTGCTTGCTTTTCCCGGATCAAATTTGCAAAGTCCGAGACCGGAGAACCAGAAATTTCCTTTAGAGTCTTTTAACGGATAAGTGGTTCTATCGAATTGATTACATGGAAGACCATCTGCAGTTGTAAATAATCTAACAACTTTTAAATTTATTGGATCAAACTTAACGATTCCAGAATTTGTACTTATCCATAAATAGCCATCGTTGTCCTCCAAAATATGTCTTGTGCATTTGCCGGGAAATCCGCAATCAACGCTATAATGTGTGAAATTTCCTGTTTGCTTATCAAATTTGTTTAACCCATTATCGTCAGTTGTAACCCAGAAATTACCCTTGCTATCGATAAAAGTTTCAATTACAATATTACCGCTAATGCTGTTTTTGTCGTTGGGATCATGTTTGTAATATTTACATTTTCCCGTAGTTTTGTCAAATTGACACAATCCGTCACCACCAGTTGCAATCCATAGGATATTATCATCCTGTAAGATGCCAAAAGTAATTTCGCCGCTTACAGAGCTTTTGTCGTTGGGATCATGTTTATATGTAGTGAATTCACCAGTTGTTGTATCAAGCTTAAATAGCCCTCCTGTATAGGAACAGGCAAACCACAATATATTTGGGTTTTTATTATCTTGAGTTAAATATGCTGGAGTAAGTCTGGAAGATGGGTTTTTAAAACTCTTGATAACTTGCTTTGTATTAGTGTCGAATAGGCAGAGAAATCCTTGTCTAACACCTAACCAAAGTTTATTATCCGATGTGTCCAGAATGGAGTGGATGGAGGTTCCAGGCAAGCTGAATGGGGCAGAGGTTTGGTTAAAATTCTCAAACTTATCATCTTTTGTATATAAACACATTCCTCCTCTAAATGTTCCTATCCAAATATTTCCATTTCTATCTTCATATATTTTTGCCAAAACATTAGAACTTATGCTGAAATTATCTTTTGGGTTGTGTCTGTAATTTTTAAAAATATTTTTTTGTCGAATACATTTATTAAGACCGCCTGAATTGTCTATTAGCCAAACAATTCCAGAATTATCTTCAAATGAAAATAATCTGTTGTTTGAGCTTATACTATTAGGGTTGTCTGGATCGTAACTGTAATGACTGAAAATGTTTGTTTTGATGTTGTATATATCTAGTCCGACATTGCCCTCATTGCAAATCCATAGATTATTATACCGATCCACCATAAGAAGGCGGATTTCATTATACGATAAACTATTTTTGTTATTGGGATCATGCTTGTAATTGGTAAAATTGCCGGTTTTTTTGTCGAATTTATCTATTCCACTAACTTTTGTTCCGAGCCAAAGGTTGCCTTCTTTATCTTCAGCTATCGTACGGACGTAGTTACTACTTATACTATTAGGATTATTAGGATCATGCTTATAACAGTAAAACTTGTCCGTAGTTTTGTCATAACAATTAAGACCATCTTCTGTTCCAATCCAAATGAGACCTTTTTTGTCTACAAAAACAGTCCAAACGTTATTATTGCTTAAGCTGCTATGATTGTCAGGATTATGTTTGTATTGAGTAAATTTACCGGTTTTTTTGTTATATGAATTTACCCCATCGGCTGTACCTATCCAGATAAGTCCTTCTCTATCTTCAGCTATGGTTTGAGGCTGCCAATTAAAATTGATACTTGTTAAAGTATTAATATTTCCAGCTTCTGGTTTGTATTCTTTACAAATACCGGTTTTTTTATCATAAGAATAAAGAGCATAATCTGTAACTAAAAACCAGATTATTCCTTCACTATCAACGAATATTGACCATATTGCAGGAAATGAATCTTCAATTTTGAGACTTACTTTTTTTAATTCCTCGCCATTGAAGAGAAATAATCCCTCGCCCCAAAGACTAATCCAAAGCAGTCCATCTTTGTCTTGAATAATACAACAATTATCTACTTCAGTATTTAGGATTCTGAAAATTTTGAAATCATCAGAAAGTGTCGAATTTAGAAAACTGAAATTGAAAATTAAAAATAGGCATAAAATTTTGATATAAGTTTTCATTGCCTATATGCCTCCTTTTGTAAACAATGTGTACTAAAACCAGCCATAAAAATAATCGAATCTGTTGATTTTTCCAACGAACTGTATAATTTTACAAAAAATTCGGGATTTTTATCGGTTTTAGTATAACCATGTAAAAAATAAACTTAGAGTTATGAACGTAAAAATAGTTAAAGCGTTGTCTCGTTACGGTTATATAAATTCAAGAACTCATTTGTTTCCGGAGTATATTGTAGAAGCTGGGGTTACTCAACCAGGAATCAAGAAAATGCTGAGCAGTCTTAAGATACCTTGGAAGAATGTGGCTGAGATTATGGAAAGGAAAGCCAAGATATCTGACATAGGAAATGATAATGCGAAATATGCTAGATTGATTGCCAGTTTTAATAAAAGCCTCAGGGATGCTATTGATAAGAATATTCACAGCGACGAAGATTTTCCTTTGATGATTGGAGGAGATCATAGCTCGAGTATAGGAAGTATTGCAGGAGTCTTACAAAAAAGGCCCAATTTGGGAGTGCTATGGATTGATGCGCATTCGGATATCCATACGCCGGAAACAACTGAAACCGGATGGGTTTATGGCATGCCTGTAGCAGTACTGTGCGGTCATGGCGACAATCAACTTCTCAAAGTAATGAAGGGGAAATATATAAAGCCTGAAAATATTTGTCTTTTCGGGGTTCGCTATGTTGAGGAAGGAGAATGGAAAAATATCAGAGAATGGGGTGTTAATATTATTACTATTGATGAAATTGATGAATTTGGAGTATATCCGTGCTATCAAAAGGCCATGAAGATGGTCAGCGAAAAAACAGATTATCTTCATGTGAGTTTGGACATTGATGTAGTCGACAAAATGTTTGCTCCCGGAGCTACCGAACCGACTCAAGGAGGTTTGACTTTTAGGGAGATCAACCTCATTGCAAGAAAACTTGGTGCCAGCGGTCTTGTAAAATCGATGGACTTAGTAGAGGGAGAGCCGGATAAAGATATCAATTACCAAACAGGAAAATTATGTTTGCAGATATTGGCAAATATACTGGGCGAAAAATATTCCGAGTATGATATGTATTTAAGTGAAAACCGTATCTAACATTTGGTGGGTCTTACTATAAAGATACACAGAATTAGTTAGAGAGAGGAAAGAAAGTTAATGAAACATAGTACATTATCCTTTAGTCAATATATGTATGAAACTGTTGCGGCTGGATCTACGAATCAGCTTCCTATATCTTCTGTTTGTAATGCCAGCTGTATTTTTTGTTCAAACAACATGAATCCTTTTCACATTTATAGGATCGGTTTTAGAACTTTAGAAGATATAAAAAAAGGAATAGCTTTGCTTGACCCTAACAGTAAAGCTGAAATACGGATTGGCGATAGTTTGCCAGGACGAATTTCTGAAGGTGAAGCTCTGCTTCATCCAGAAATCTTAACTATACTAAAACTGATTCGCGAAAAGGTTCCGGGCAACGTCATACAAGTCAATACAAATGGGACTTTGCTTACAAAAGATTTCATAGAATCTTTGATTCCTTTTAAACCTATGAAATTCACAATATCATATCATTCTGATAACCCTGAGTACTGGTGTAAAATTTTTAATTTTGATCCGACCAGAGGCATAGAAAAGTATGACATAGCTAGAAATAGTTTTTTTCTTCTAATGAAAAACGAATTTGCAGTTGAAGCTACAATTGTACCGCTTCCTACGCTTGTTGGCTATAAAGACCTTGAAAATACTATAAAAAATTTAAGGTGTTACACTAAACACATTTTGATATACGCGCCTGGTTTTAGCAAACTGGTTACTCCGGAACTAAAAAAAATTTTGGATATTGATTATGATGAATTGAGCAGGTTTTTAGGTGCAATGATAAAGAAATACAAAGTTTCTCTGAATTTTTTTACGGATCCCTTGAAGCCTTTGGACTTTTTCCCTTATAATTTTATGATGCGATCATACAATAGTAATTTCAAGAATGTGCTATGGCTTTTTTCTAAGGCTGCCTATAAGCGGTGTAAAAAAATATTAGAAGGATATATTCCTTATGTGCCGAATAGCCATTATGCGGTTCAGGTCGATAACAAAACTTATGGGGGCAATATAAGTGTGGCAGGCCTCCTTATGACGGATGATTTTGACAAAACAATTGGCAGAACATTGAATAAATTTGCCGATAAAAATGTCAAAATAGACCTTATTATTTTACCGAGGATTGCTTTTGACAGATACGGAGATGACTTAAAAGGTTGCAACTATTCCACTATTACCGAAAAATATAAGATACCAATATGGTTAGGATAGTGTGTCGAAATCTGGTATTTGTTTAACTGTTTGTAGATATGCATCTATTATAAAAATAGACTACGCTTACAAGTATTTAGAAAAATTATTACTTAATCTTGAAGGTTTCTGATATCAGAATTCAATATGGTTTTAATAGTCTTTTGTAATATCTTGACAGATTGCTAAATATAAGATTAATAGGAGTTAATATGAGCAGTAAAGAAATAAAAAATAAAAATTTGGGAAAAACAGAAGTAAAAAAGGCAAAAGCAGAGAGAAAACTACCAGATTTTATGATTAAGCAAGTAGGGACTCCTACTATTTTATCTCTATTATTAGACCTGAAAGATTTCGATTTGAAAGATTCTATTTATGTAAATGATCAAAAAGATAGGGTGATTTTTGACTCAAAAATAAATTATGAAGATTTTCCTGACATAAAGAGTTTTGAGAAGGCCGGCCCTAGAAATAGGATATTTTTTAATCCTGATGAAGTTAAAGCAGGAATTGTTACATGTGGCGGGTTATGCCCAGGTTTAAATGATGTTATAAGGTCAATTGTTCTTGAACTTGAAAATTGTTACAAGGTCAGAAAAATTTTGGGATTTAGATATGGTTATGCCGGGCTTACTCTTAACTCGAAATATCAGCCTGTTACTTTAAACCATGAAATAGTTGATAACATTCATTTACAAGGCGGTACTATTCTCGGGAGCTCCAGAGGGAACCAGCCTGTAAAAGATATAGTTAAGAATCTTGTGGATAGAAATATAAATATACTCTTTTGCATAGGCGGAGACGGGACACTTAGGGGGGCTCACGCTCTTGTAGAAGAAATAGAAAAGCAGGGGCTTGAAATATCTGTTATCGGTATTCCAAAAACAATAGATAACGATATTTCATTTGTAGAATGCAGCTTTGGTTTTCGGACTGCTGTGGAAATAAGCAAACAAGTTCTTGAATGCGCCAGGATTGAAGCCAGCTGTACTCCTAATGGGGTAGGGCTGGTAAAGCTTATGGGGCGCGATGCAGGATTTATAACGTCTTATGCTACTCGAGCCAATGGTAATGTAGATTATTGTTTGATACCTGAAATGAAATTCCCTGTTTATGAAAAGGGCGGTCTTTATGATTGCGTTAGAAGGACTCTTGGTGATAAAGGACATGCTTTGATAGCAGTAGCAGAAGGGGCTGGACAACATATTATAGGTACAAGCGGCGAAACTGATGCTTCAGGAAATCCAAAGTTTAACGATATAGGTCAATTTATGCGTTATGATATGGCTAAGCATTTTAAGGATAAATTTGATACGGAAATAAATGTCAGGTACATAAGTCCAAGCTATGTAATTCGTAGTGTTCCGGCTAATAGCCAGGACAAGATTTTCTGTGCAGACCTGGCTAGATACGCAGTTGATGCTGCTATGGCTGGAAAAACTGATATGATGATAGGATACTGGCACAATGAATTTACACACGTTCCTCTTGAAGCTATACATAATCTCAAAAAAAGAGTTGAACAGAGTAGTCGCGAATGGACCAGCGTTATTGCATCAACAGGTCAGCCTCCTGAGTGGTGGTAAGAAACATTTAATATCGAATTGTCGATATTTATTTGCCTGTGGCGAATCGAAGCAGAAAAGCTTGGTAACATTGGAAGTTTAAAGCTGGATATTTACTATCTTCGTTGATAATACCTATAAAATTGGTAGGAATTATATAGATTGTGGTAAATTATATAAAAGGCAGGACCTAATACAAAAAATGGATTTAAAAAGGTCAAAGATAGCCAGATTGTAAATGTTGTGTTTTTCTGTCCAAGTGATTGGCTTGCTTCTTTAGCGAATTTCTTGCCCCCTATTACGTAGCCAAGTGAAAAATTTACGATGCATATTACCAATGGTATAATAGCGGTCGAAACAAGAAGTTGCTTAGAAGAAGTACAATCATTAAGTAAAAAATAAGATGCTTTTGAAGTTGATAAAAATAAGATTGCCAACCATGCATAGAATGAAATGAATTTTATCTGTTTTACCGGATTTATTATTTTATCTGGTATAAAATGAGTTAATTGAGATAATAGGACTGGAATAAAAACTGTATATAAAGTAGCTCCAAGTATGATTCCTGTAGATATATTGAATTCATTCTTACTGAATATTACGGGAAGAATGAAAGGAATAATCAAAGCTATTGCTATATTTGTTATTAGTAATGATGCGAGAACATAATCGGTTTTACCGTTAAGATAATTAACTACTATCGGAGCAGAGTTTGCTGTTGGTGAAATAGCTGTTATAAATGCCAACAAGGCAAACTCTCTGTTGAACGGTAAGAGAAGCATGTAGAAAATAATGGCTAAAACTACATTGGCAATTAAGATGAGGAAAACATTTATATTCAAGAAATCCAATTTTATTTTTACGTCAAGGAAAGCAAAAAAGAGTATAAACATCAAGAGATATTGAATAAGACATGAAAAAACATGTCCTTGTGGGATAAGTATGCCCATGCCCATAGAAAGAATTAACAACCCTGTTTTGCTATAAATTGGAGAAAGAAATCTAAGCATTCTTAGCAATATAATTTTAATTGTTTTCTAAAACTTTTAAGGAAACTTCTATATTTCCGAAAGGAGCACTTACTTGAATGCCGCTTACATACGAATGAATAGCCTCTATAGCCTCTTTTGCTATCTTTATTCCTTCTTCTCGCTGTTTTTCTTTGGTTTCATGAGAAGCCATTCTTTTCATGACTGAATCCGGGACAATTACTCCCGGGACTTCATTTTTCATAAATTCAGCATTGCGATAGCTGGCTAACGGCCATATTCCAGCGATTACCGGGATATTGTAGTTTTTTATTTTTTCAATGAATAAGAGCAGTGCGGCAGGATCAAACACCGGTTGTGTGATTATAAATTCCGCACCTGCTTCGATTTTTTCTATTGTACGTCTGATTTCTCTTTTCATATCAATGGCATTTGGATCAGCGCCCACACCTATTAACGCTTCAGTTTTACTGCCTATTGATGTTCCGCCAATATCTATACCTCTATTAAGTTTGGATTGGATTTTTACCATTCCAATAGAGTCGGCATCAAATACAGCTGAAGCATAAGGATAATTGCCTAGTTTTGGCGGGTCACCGGTTATAAACAGCAGATTTTTTATGCCGACAGCAGCACATCCTAGAAGATCTGATTGCATTCCGATGAGATTTCTATCACGACAGCAGAAATGCAAAATGGTTTCGATTCCGGCTTTTTCCTGAATCATAAGTGAGGTCAAAATTGGAGACATTCTAGAGCTGGCGCGCGGCCCGTCCGGTATATTTATTGCATCAACTTCGGCATTTTTGCAGAGAGTTGCCTTTGCAATGGTATCCTTGAGATCATAACCACGAGGAGGAACTATTTCAACGGTTTTGATCCATTCTTTTTTTGCCAATTTTGATCCAAGTTTTGATTTTTCGACAGTTGGGGTAGGGGGTTGCAGAATTTCTTCCGGAACTGATATTGCTGCTGTTTTTGCAAAGACATTTTTATTCATAGGTTTTATGCTTCTTACCATGTCTCTGATGTGGTCCGGAGTAGTGCCGCAGCAGCCGCCTACTCCGCGTACTCCCATATTTACATATCTTGAAGCATATGTTGTGAAATATTCCGGATTGGACATGTATATTGTTCTATTATCAACACTCTTGGGAACACCTGCATTTGGCTGTGCGATTATAGGATAGGCACATAGGGGCAGGAGTTTTTCAATGACAGAAAGAAGAGCTTCAGGTCCTAATCCGCAATTCAGGCCTATCGCAGCAGGTTTATATTGTATATTTTTTATAGCGGAAAGAAGCTTTTTCAGAGATTCGCCATTTGAAGATTCTCCTGTTCTTGAAACCGTTAGGCTTAACACGTAAGGAATCTCTTTTATTTTGTTAATAGATTTTATTGCAAGTTCCAGGTCTTTGAGAGATGGAATAGTTTCAAATATTATAAAATCGGCGCCGCCTTCTTTTAATGCTATAATTTGTTCGGAAAGTATTTCGATTATATCAGATTCTTTTATTCCGCTATTGTATGGAATATCTCCTACTGGGCCAACGGATCCTGCAATAAGAGTATTTTCTCTAGAGTTTTCTTTTGCGAGCTTTACACCGGTTTTATTTATTTCTGTTGTTTTATTGGCAAATCCGAACTTAGCCAGTTTGTTTCTATTTGCTCCAAAAGTATTCGTGGTAAGAACGTCTGCTCCAGCTTTCGAATATTCGCTGTGGATTTCAACAATTACTTTAGGCACGCTCAGGTTCAATTCTTCAAAGCATGTATTGATGAAGAAATGGCGTTTGTAAATTTCTGTTCCCATTCCCCCATCAAATATGAGTATCTCTTCGCGCAATCTTTTTTCAAGTTTATTTTCCATGAGTGCTTTTTGATGCTAAAACCAAGTCGAATTATTATTTCCATAAAATTACACAATTGTAATAAAACTATCAATACAATGAGATATAATTAGGTACAAAAAAGTTTGATTTGTATTGCAGCAAAGTTGTTAGAGCAATCTTTACCAGCAAATTCTGAAATTTTAAGAGAGAAAGAGCTAGAAAAAAGATGGTATAAGTTATTAGAAAGTAGAGGTTTTTCAAAAATGGGATTTATAAGCGAACAAAAACATCAAAATGGCTCATCTGCTGGTTTTATTTCTCTCTATTCTATTAATAATATCGTAGAAGTTTCAGCTATAACATGTCTGGCCCTTCAAGGAGATTATCCCCTAAAAAAGAAATGGTTTGAAATTTTGTATGATGATTTTGGTAAGCAAATTATAATTGGAATAGTAATAGCACTAGTTACTTTTTTTTTAACATATTTCTTTACAAAAAAGGGATAATGTATTAACCAGTGGATTTACATTTACATATCTACCTATAGTCTATGAAGATGATTGTCAAATATGTTCTAACTCAATAAAATTAATAAAAGACGACAATATTTGGTATAAAATCAAAATTAAAATTTTAGCGAAAGGTTATTGAATAGTAATTATTTTAAAATTTATCAAGGTTAAGTAATGATTTTTAACTTGAAATTAGTAGGAGATTTATGTTTTTAAAAAACAGGCTTTCAACAATTATAATAGTGTTCGGAACATCTGCGTTGTTTTTGATAATTCTCTCTTGCGCAAAGAAGTCAATAGAGTCCTTGGAACAGCTATATTTGGCGGAACAATTCTGATCCCCCCTCATTTTTACGATGATTTAAAGAATAACAGAACGCTCTAAAGAGAAAAAATAGAGTCTTTAAAAAAACTAATGAAAACTCAAGGCTACATCAATAAGAGTCCAGATATTATTTTTATTATGTTTCTGATAATTGCCATAATTCTTGTATTTTCATTATCTGTGACATGGCCCATCCTTAACGGTTGGGATGACAGTATCTATGTTTTGTATAATAGATATTTAGGTTTGTCTTCTTCTAATATTTTAAGATGGTTTTCTTCTTCTATTGGGGGGCTCTACATGCCACTGCCCATGCTTTCATATATGGTAGACTATTCAATATGGGGGTTGAATTCTGTTGGTTATCACTTACAGAATATCTTCTGGCATATTATTGCTGTAATTTTTATATATAAGAATTTCAGACTGTTTGAAGTAAAAAGCTGGATAGCCTTTTTTATCTGCCTGATCTTTGCTTTTCATCCTCAGCGGGTAGAGTCAGTAGTCTGGATCGCTGAAAGAAAAGATGTTCTTTGCTGTGCCTTTTATTTTTCCGGCATTTATTTCTATATAAAGAATTATGATAAAAAACCGCCAATAGTTTCGTTTGTTCTTTTTATTCTGGCAATTCTTTCTAAGCCTATGGCAATTAGTTTGCCGGCAATCCTTATAGTATTTTTGTTCTATAAAACGAAGGCGTATAATCCTGTATATTATATTAAAAAGCTGTACCCTTTTCTTGCTGTCATGCTTTTCTTTATACCTCTCTCTCTTCTCACACACGAAAATAGCGTAATAATGAGAAGTTCGTTTTTTACAAGAATTTATAATGGTTTTTACAACTTTTTATGGTATGCAAAGCAAACATTATTCCCATATAATTTAAGCCCAATATACCCAAGAATCTCTTTTCACGATACTGTTATTTTCACAATTATTGCCTATGCAGTATTAACTCTTATTGTACTAATGTTTTTTCTGAAAGAAAAAGAAACTTTTACATATAAAATTTTGCCGGTTATTCTTTGTTATTTATTATCCTTGCTTCCGGTTTGCGGGCTTGTTGTTGTTCCGGGAGCTATGGACCGTTCTGACAGGTTCAGCTATATTCCTTCAGTTTATCTCCTGTTTGGAATTGCTTTGATTTGTAATTACTTATCTTTATTTGGGAAACTATAAACCTCATATAAAATATGGATTTTTCAGGAACTCATTAATTTTAATTTTTTCTATTTTCGTTTGTACTTTTGTATTAATGAATCTTTTATATCAACCAATATGGAAAGATAAAAAGTCTATATTTGCATATTCAGCTGAATTCGATTTTCCAAATCCATATGCATTACTACTGCTCGGGAAGGTAAATCTTTCTGAAGGAAATTACGAAGATATATTAAAACTTTCCGACAGGCTCTATGCATTCAGTAAATGCGATAAACTGGATGAATTGAACAGAAGCTATGCACTTACAAATGCGATTTTTTTGCAAGCAGTATTTTTATCATATTCCAAACAGGATAAAAAAGAAGCACTGAAACTTTGTTTAATAATCAAGCCCTACATTTCTTCTAAACAAGAAGAATATCCTTTACTAATGGATACAATTGGAAACTGTTATTTCGCTGAAGGCAATATAAAGATGGCTGCTGCTACAATAAATGATGTACTTGCAAGCAAAAGCCTGGATGATTTTTTAAGGGATTATTTTTGTTTTATAAAGGAACATTATTTGGGTAATTATGATAAAGCTATTTATTATCTTGAGATTTGCCATAAAATGAGACCTGATGATAAAAATATTATTAACAGGATAGAACGAAACAAGGTACTACTGCGAGCCAGGAACAACTTTAAGACAGAATCTTAAAATATAAGGAGAAAAAACATTTTATGTTTTCGGATAATTCTTTTCCCAGAACAATCATATTTGTAATTACAATTGTGCTATTATTAACAGCTGTTTCATGTTCCAAAAAGAGAGTAGAACAAAAAATGCCTGAAGTAACAGCAACTGCTGTTATTGAAAAAGTTATACCATATTCTATACCGATAGTGGGACAGGTTATAGCGAAACAGCATGTAGAGTTAAGAGCAAGAATTACAGGTTTCCTGACAAAACAAAACTTCATAGAGGGCAGTTATGTAAAACAAGGGCAGCTTCTTTATCAGATACAGAAGGAACAATATATAGCAGAAGAAGATGAAGCAAAAGCAGCAGTTATTAAGGCGCAGGCATACTGTGATAGCGCAATAATAGAATATAACAGGCAGAAAAATCTCTGGTCAACAAATGCTACTAGCAAAAAAGATCTGGATAATGCTACGCAGAATAAATACGCGGCAGAAGCCAGCCTGCTTAATGCAAAAGCCCAATTAGCGCTGGCAAAACTCAATGTCAGCTACACCGACATCTATGCTCCGTTTGATGGAAGGATTGGTGCATCTACTTACTACCCGGGAAACCTGGTAGATTTGTCAAGTAAGCCTTTGGCTGAAGTAATGATGGTAGATCCAATCTGGGTTGCATTTGAACCAAGAGAAGAGGTCTTAATAAGCGCATTGCAAGATAAAAATTCTAAGTCACACATGCCGGATAAAGCGAATCCCACCTTCTACACGAAAGGAATTATACCCAAATTAATTCTTTCAAACGGTACAGAATATCCTGAGATCGGAATAATGGACTTTGTTAATAATCAGGTTGATCCGCAGACAGGTACTATTCAAATGAGGGCCACTTTTAAAAATCCGCAGCAGCTCCTGTTGCCCGGCAATTATGTAAATGTAATTATAGAAAAAATTACTAATACTCCGTCTATGCTGATTCCTCAAGTTTCTATGCAAAATGATCAGATAGGTACCTATGTGTTTACAATAAATAAAAATAGCATAGTTGAACAAAAATACATAAATATAGGACATGTATATGGTTCCTATATAGTAGTAACTAGCGGACTTAATAAAGGTGATATTGTTGCAACTGATGGGATCCTTAAAATTAGGGACGGGAGTCAAGTTTTATATAAACTGGAACAAACCAACATAGCCGCTACTCCTAATTCACAAGTTACAAATGGCAAAAATGAAGAAAAAGAAAATAAAACTAATAGCATCAAAAGTCCTTCAGTCAGCAAGTAAGCAAAAATACGAGATGAATATCTAATGTTTAGTCAGTTTTTTATATCAAGGCCAAAATTTGCTTTCGTTATATCGATTGTAATAGTTTTAGCTGGTATCATAGCGATAAAAAACTTACCAATAGCTCAATTCCCGAATATTGTCCCGCCACAAGTTGCGCTTACAACCAGCTTTCCAGGAGCAGATGCTGAAACAGTAGAAAAAACTGTAGTTATACCGTTGGAACAGCAGATCAATGGCGTTGAAAACATGATATACATGCAAACATTCTGCTCAGATTCTGGCAATGTTAATCTTATTGTTACGTTTGATGTTGGAAGCAATAATGACATTAATACCGTAAATGTGCAAAATCTCGGATTAATAGCCAATGCTCAAATGCCGCCTGAAGTGATAGATCAGGGAATTACCGTGCAACAGAAATCCAGTAACATTCTTCAAATAATTACTTTTTATTCTCCCGAAAATAAGTTTGATAGTGTGTTTCTTAGCAATTTTGCAGCTTTGAATCTGCTTGATGAGGTTTCAAGATTGCCTGGAGTAGGACAAGCTATGATACTTGGCACATTAAACTATTCAATAAGAATTTGGTTAAAACCAGATAAAATGGCAAATCTTAAAGTAACAGTAAATGATGTGTTAAATGCAATACAAATTCAGAATAAACAGGTAGCTTCAGGCCAAATAGGAGGTCCACCTTCTATCCATGGCCAGCAGTTCCAGTATACTTTATTAACACAATCTAGACTCGACAGAGTAGAAGAATTTGAAAATATCATCATTAGGGAAAATAAATCCGGGGGAATAATACACTTGAAAGATATAGCGACAGTAAATTTGGGGTCACAAACATATTCTTCATTTGGACAGCTTAATGGCAAACCAGCAGCACATCTTGCCGTATACCAGTTACCGGGCGCTAATGCCATTAAAGTAGCACAGGAAGTAAGGGATACTCTTAAGAAGCTTTCTGCGAATTTTCCAAAGGGAGTAGCAGCTGAAATAATTTATGATACGACGAAGTTTGTTTATACCTCAATAAAAGAAGTAGTAAAAACTTTGTTTATAGCAATAATACTTGTAATATTGGTTGTTTTTATATTCCTGCAGGACTGGAGAGCTACCATGATTCCTACTATAGCTATTCCTGTCTCTATTGTAGGTACTTTTGCGGTAATGCTTGCAATAGGATATTCCATTAATACTATTACACTATTTGGAATGATTCTTGCAATTGGTATAGTCGTAGACGATGCCATTGTAGTAATCGAGAATGTGTTCCGGATTATGGAGACGGAAGGACTTAACCCTGTCGAAGCTACACGAAAAACGATGGATCAAGTAACTGGCCCTATAGTGGCGACAACTATGGTTCTTATGGCAGTATTTGTACCAATAGCTTTTATCCCTGGAATAACAGGTGAACTTTATAGGCAGTTTGCTATAACTATTGCTGTTTCTGTAGGATTATCTGCGATAAACGCGTTGACGTTAAGCCCGGCACTTTGCGCAACCTTTTTAAAGCATAAAGTTGAAGGGAGGGAATTTTTCTTTTTTAGATGGTTTAATATTTGTTTTGAACACATTACCAAAAAATATAACAGTTATGTTGCAGTTACTGTCAGAAGCCTCACAACTGTAATTATATTCACCCTTATTCTTCTCGGAATGATATATGTCCTCTATATTTTTCTTCCTACCGGATTTATTCCGAATGAAGATCAGGGAAAAATCATGGTAGAAGTTAAACTTCCCAGCGGTGCATCGTTAGATAGAACCGCAGAAACAACAGCAAAAGCCACTGAGATTTTAAGAAATATAAAAGGTGTAAATGATGTTATCGTCGTAAATGGGTTTTCGCTGCTTAATCAAACAAATACTTCAAATGTGGCTCTGGTAGTTGTAAATCTTGATCCATGGGATAAGCGGAAAACCAAAGATTTGCAGATGTCCACCTTATTTGCAAAAATAAGAGCAACACTTAATGCTGAAATAAGCAATGCCGCATGTATTGTTTTTCAACTGCCCCCGATTACTGGTCTAGGAACAAGTGGTGGATTCCAGTTTGAAATACAACAAACACAAGGAAACGATCCCCAAAAGTTGGCCGAAGTCATAAAAGATTTTATCTATACGGCAAGCAAGCAGCCAGAACTTACAAATATAGCAACTACATACAGAGCAAATACCCCAAGAACTAAAGTCATTATAGACAAAGAAAAAACTGAAAAATTGGCAGTTCCTCTTGATCAGATTTTTACAACAATACAAACTTATTTCGGCTCTATTTATGTTAATTTGTTCAATAAGTTTGGAAAAGTATATCAAGTAACGCTTCAGGCTGCCCCTGAATACAGAAGCAATGTACATGATCTTTATAATATATATGTTCAAAATAAATTGGAAGGGCTTGTACCTTTGGGAACTTTTATAAAAACAAAGACAATTCTTGGCCCTGACATAATAAACCACTATAATATGTTTGCTTCAGCAGAAATAACCGGATCTTCTGCGCCAGGATACAGTTCAGGACAGGCAATAGAGGCTATGGAACGGGTTGCAAAACAGGTTCTTCCTCAAGGAATGAGCTACGAATGGACTGGTACAGCTTATCAGGAGATACTTGCAGGAAATATGGTGCTGGTGATTTTCGCTCTTGCAATTATATTCATATATTTGTTCCTGGTTGCAAAATACGAGAGTTGGATGCTTTCCCTCGCCGTAATGCTATCTGTTCCGGTAGCCGTTTTAGGAGCCTTGATCGCTCTGTGGATAGCCGGAATAGAAAATAACATCTACGCGCAAGTAGGATTTGTGTTATTATTTGGAATGTCGAGCAAAACTGCAATATTGATGGTAGAATTTGCTCGAAAGCAGCATGAGGCCGGATTATCCATAGTTGAAGCAGCAGAACGCGCTGCACGTATAAGATTCAGGGCTGTAGTAATGACAGCATTGGCATTTGTCCTCGGTGTTTTTCCGCTAGTAATAGCATCGGGGCCGGGAGCCATCAGTAGAAAATCGCTTGGGGTTGCCGTATTTGGCGGAATGGTACTCGATGCGGTACTCGGAACGCTTCGTATCCCGTCATTCTATGTGATTATTGAAAAACTTATCGAATGGAACTGGGGGGAGAAAAATTGATTAAATTGAATTACTTTAAAGAATGCGGTAAGATATGTATTGTTATAACAGGAATATAACTATTTAACATATTTAGTTTAGGGGGGAGGTATTTCTTATGAAAAGTAAATTTATAATGTTGGTTCTATTTTTTATTTCCAGTTTTGCAGCCTCAGTATTTGCCGATGATATTAGAATTCAGCAAGCACTGAATACTGGAAAAGCGAATCTTTCTATAGTTCAGGACAAAGATGGATTGCTATGGATCGGAACAGCTGACGGTGGATTATTTTGTTATGATGGGAATAAAGTTGAGAGAGCAAAAATAACTGAGAACGGGAATCCAAACAAAATAATATCATCTATCTTTATAGACAAAGAAGAAACAATCTGGTTTTTTGCAATAGCAGAAGGCCTATATTCTTATGACAAAAACAGTGGCTTGTGCAAGCAGTACAAATCAGGGGCCAGAAATCAAAACTCTTTGACAAGTGATAAAGCTTATTGGTCGCCAAGTCTTATTACAGAGGATGAGAGAGGACTTATCTGGATTGGAACTGCTGATGGCTTAAATTCTTACGATAAAAATACAGGCAAGTTTACCCAATACAGACATAATCCTGACAATCCTGACAGCCTAAGTAATAACAGCGTTTGGACTGTTTTTGCGGATAAAGATGGTTTAGTTTGGGTCGGAACAGAAAATGGGCTAAATCGTTACGATAAAAATACTGGTAGATTCTACTGTTATAAACACGATCCTAATAACTTAAACAGCTTAAGTGATAACTTTATTTATGTGATAAAAGAAGACAAAGAAAGTAATTTGTGGATAGGAACAAAAAATGCAGGAATAGATAAATTTAACAAAAAAACCGGTACTTTTACAAATTACAGGCATAATCCCCAAAATTCTAACAGTTTATCGCATAATGAAATTGTTCATATTATGGTTGATAAATTTGATGACTTATGGATATGCAATGAGGGAGGAACTGGCGTAGATAGATTCAATTCTAAAACAAACACTTTTACTCATTACAGACATGATCCCAAGAACACCTCCAGTATAAGTTCAAACAATATAATATACTCCTTTGAAGACAATGCTGGTATTATTTGGTTAGTAGATTATCTAGAAAAAATTAATAAGTGTACTCGTAAGAAAGATATTATTAAAACTTATTCTTCTGATAAAGAATTTAGTGGAATAACTTTACCTCGGATAGTTGGGATATATGAAGACAGTAACAATAATATTTGGTTTGGAAGTTACAAAGGAGGACTTTTCTTATGTACAAAAGATGGTAAAGTTGAAAATATCAAACCAGATGCTAGTAATCCATTAAGTTTGCCAAGTAACTCAATATACTCTATTCTGGATGCTTCAAATGGTAAGATTTGGCTAGGAATTTATGGTGGATTTGTAACTCTATTTGATGTTAATAAAAAGCAGGTTGTTAAAAACTTCAAAAATCCATATTCAACAGATACTCCGCGAAATCTAACCAAAGATAATAAGAAGTCACATCTAATATGGTTTGCCTCTCCTTTCTCTGGTTTATTCACATTGGATACCATCTCCGGAAAGTTTGTTCAATACAGACATATTCCAAACAGAATAGACAGTTTAAGCAGTAGCTCTGTCTTAAGTATATTACAGGATGATAATACATTGTGGATTGGGACCGGAGGTGGAGGCTTAAATGTATTTGATAAAACTACAGGAAAATGTACGTGCTACCGACATAATCCAAATGACAAAAACAGCATTAGTGGGAATTTTGTGATAAGGTCATTTATAGATAGCAAAGGCAACTTTTGGCTTACCACTGATGGTGGAGGATTGAATAAGTTTGATAGACACTCCGGGCAATTCAATTCCTACGGTGTTGAATGTGGATTCCCCAGCAATTCCACAAGACATATTTTGGAAGATAATGAAGGCTATCTTTGGATAAGCACAGATGCTGGTATAGTAAAGTTTGATCCGATAAAACTAAAAGTTGTTAAGTTATTATCTAAAGCAGATGGTTTACCAGATAGTCAATTTAATATGAGGGCTAATGCCTTAAAAGACTCAAATGGTAACTTTTGGTTTTCGACATTTAGAGGCCTTTGCAAGTTCAATCCTGAAAAGGCGAGCAAGATTGAGGCGAATCCTTATATTCCGCCGATTGTTCTGTCAACATTTAAATCGAAAGAGGGAACTTACAACGAGAATGGATTAAAGAAACTGACAAAAATAAAGCTTCCGTGGCCAGATAATTCGTTTAGCTTTACATTTGCGGCACTGGATTATATGGATCCAAGCAAAAACCAGTATGCTTACAAACTTGAAGGGTTCGATAAAGATTGGAATTATATAGGAACAAATAACTTCGGTCAGTATTCAAATCTCAACCCTGGAGAATACACCCTTCGCCTGAAAGGCTCTAACAACGATGGCATCTGGAATGAAGAAGGCATTTCTATCAAAATAACAATAACACCTCCATACTGGATGACATCATGGTTTAAGGGATTAATAGGAATAGCTGTTTTATCTATTATTGGAGGAGTGTTTCAATTAAGAGTAAGCTCTTTGAAGAAAAAAGCA
>Ga0233425_10000628_pt1 | contig 89156 bp, 74 predicted proteins | sample Watercolumn_Towu_2_FD_181712 | JGI IMG/M metagenome (GOLD analysis project Ga0233425, IMG submission 181712) | Freshwater microbial communities from Lake Towuti, South Sulawesi, Indonesia - Watercolumn_Towuti2014_140_MG | ecosystem: Environmental > Aquatic > Freshwater > Lake | place... | reverse complement strand
ACGATATGAATATTATTCAAGAAAAGCTCAACAACAGGCCAAGAAAGACCTTAAAATACTTAACGCCTAACCAGGCATACCAAATATTATTACAGGGTGGTCGGATTAGGGGTTGAATTTAGGAGGTACAAAAAAAAGCCCGGGGCCCCTCACTCACTAGCCCCGGACTCTTACAGACAAAGCCTATCAAAACAGGGCTTGAAAAGCAACAGAATTTGCTGTTGACTAGCCATTTTTTCAGGGTGAAACACATCTGTTTCCAAAGCAGTTTCAGGTTCAAAACAAAACCAGGCGGAAATGCTATTCCACCATGATCTTGTATATTTGTCATCCCATGCTACACGGACGGTAGAACTTACGCAGCCACGCCATCTTCCTGGTGGGCAAACTTCTTCATGAGTATCTGAATTTCAGCTTCGAGTGCCTTCATGACTTTGGGATTCTGTTCGAGGTAAGCTTTGGCATTCTCTCTGCCCTGTCCAAGCCGTTCTTCTTTATAGGAGTAGAAAGCGCCAGATTTCTGAAGAATTTCATACTTGGTGGCGAGATCGAGCACATCGCCGACATAGGAAATGCCATTCGCATAGAGAATATCGAACTCGGCGATCTTGAAGGGCGGAGCAACTTTATTCTTCACAACTTTCACGCGTGAGCGGATTCCAATGAACTGCTTCTCATCGCTTGTTCCATCTTCGAGTTTTCCGGCGGCCCGTATCTCGAGACGTACGGATGCATAGAATTTCAGAGCATTGCCACCCGTGGTCGTCTCCGGATTTCCAAACATCACACCGAGCTTCATACGCAGCTGATTGAGGAAAATGACGGTCGTCTTACTCTTGCCAATGAGGGCAGTGAGCTTGCGCATGGCTTGGCTCATGAGTCTGGCCTGCGCACCCATCTGGGCATCACCCATCTCGCCTTCAATTTCGGCGCGCGGCGTGAGAGCGGCAACTGAATCGACAACGATAATATCAACGGCATTCGAGGCGACGAGCGTCTGGACGATTTCAAGTGCCTGTTCACCGCTATCCGGCTGGGAAATGAGGAGGTTGTCTACATCGACGCCAATCCGTCTGGCATACTCGGGATCGAGAGCGTGTTCCGCATCGATGAACGCAGCCTGTCCACCCGATTTTTGCATCTCTGCAAGAACATGGAGGGCAAGCGTCGTCTTTCCGGCGCTTTCCGGACCATAAATCTCAATGATACGCCCTTTTGGAATTCCTCCGCCAAGGGCAAGGTCGAGCGAGAGGGACCCCGTTGGAATCGTCTCCACGGCTATACGCTGAGCCTCACCCATGCGCATGATCGCACCCTTCCCAAAACTTTTTTCGATCTGCGAGAGAGCCATCTCGAGCACGCGCCTCTTCTCCGGATCGATCGCCTTGCGCGTATTCTGGGAAATAATCGGACGCTCTAGGGATACCGCCGAAGCGCTGTCGTGCACCACCTTTGGAATGGTCTTCACTGCTACTTTTTCTGCCATAGAAATAAAAATTAAGAAGTAAATATCAATGGGTATCCTGAGTATAGGTGAGCAGGCGCTCACCGTCAATCAACTACACATTGACACTTTCTTTATACATCGAATAACTGACAAAATCATAAAAAAGAAATGAAAAATTTCATAATAGTTTCTGACAAAATCTTTACAATTTTCTGACAGAGTTCTGACAAATTTCTGACAACGTAAAATCGGCTCTTATTTTTTCTCATCAACTTTCTTCTCATCTGACTGAGGTTTTTCGGCACTCTCATCGAAATGAAAATACGATCGTATGCTTTTTTCCGTACCAAAAGCGACATTCTTCGTATGGCAAACATTGCAGCTGTAAACATAGCGCTTGCCTACCTGATGCGCATCGACGATCCTCTCGCAGTCTTTGCAGTAGAAGACGACGCCGGTAACTGCCTCTCGCTGTTTGAAGATCGGCATAGAAAAAATAGCTTAAAGAAGCGAATCCTGACGGACCGTATCGCTATTATGTAGTTCACTGCTACCTATCCGCATTCCAATCGGAGGATGCTGCCTTTCGACAGACGCATGACGTCTCTCCTCCCTCTCACTTACATCGGCTCCGCCCTCGCTTTTCATCTCCGGCATCTCGACAAGCGGCTCGAGCTTCTCATCCAGATGTGCATATCGCACCTGCCTCTTTCGCAGCAAATAAGCGCCGACAAAAACCACCACCACGCCGGCAAGAGCAAGCAGCATGCCAAATCTCGACTCCTTGATCGAGATATTCACTCCAAACTTCGGATGGAAATACACCGAATTTGCAAGCAGCAACAGAAAGCCGCAAAATCCGCCCGCCATGAGGTAGAACGTCGACAACTTCGAAAAAATCCGCTCCACCTTATCCCGAACGGTATAATTCAAGAGCGACACCGCCATGACAACACCGCACGTAAGAAACAGCAGCCCCACGAGGTACAACGGGCCGGTCAGACCATAGTACGTATCGCCCGTTCGAAACGCGTCGATATCCGAATACCACGGGAGTACGACACTCATCGCCATCGCAACCGACCCCCAGAAAACAGCTTTCTGCTCGGAAGGAAGATCACCGATCTGGTCGAACAATTTTTTTCTCGACATGTATACGACACTAAAATCCACCCCAACAATACCAAAATATGGTATGCTCTACAAGCCATGATTGGCAAAAAAGTAGTCGCCATCGACGTCCGCGAAGCTGCAAGAAGGAACCGCACCGGCAAGGGCTGGTACATATTTCACATACTCAAGAATCTTGGAAGGCATATCGACCATGCACACACGCGACTCATTCTCTACTCAGACGAACCGCTCACCGACATCACCCTTCCGGAAAATGCCGAGCTGCGAATCTTTCCGGGAGGATTTTTTTGGCATTTAAAAGTCATGGAAGACCTCAAAAAGACCGCTCCCGATCTCTACTTCTCGCCAACTTCTTTTATCGTCCCCGCTCTTGCTCCAAAAACACTCAAAACCCTCATCGCGGTACACGATCTCGTCGCCTGGTTCTTTCCCTCAAATCACCAACTCAAAGCGACGATGATCGAACGCCTTACGCTGCCACGAGCCATAAAACACGCCTCGCATATCACAACCGTTTCGACAAATACGAAACATGATCTTCAAAAAATTTTTCACGTCCCATCAGAAAAAATCACGGTAGTCCCCTGCGCGGCCGGTGATAATTTCAGGCAATTTTCACCCGAAGAAAAGGAAAATTTCAAACGCTCACACAATCTTCCGGATGACTTTCTCCTCGCGGTAGGCACGCTCGAACCGCGGAAAAATTTCAAACTCATCATCAGGAGCTTCGCAACCCTGACAAAAAAATTTCCAAAACTTCACCTCATCATCATCGGGGGAAAAGGATGGAAGGACAGGGAAATCTTCGACTCCATCAAAAAATTCAACCTGGAGTCAAAAGTCCATTTCGCCGGCTATGTACTATCGGGCGAACTCCCCGGCTACTACAACCTCGCACGCGCTTTCATCTTTCCATCTCTCTACGAAGGCTTCGGAATTCCTCCACTGGAAGCCATGAAATGTGGCTGTCCCGTGATCTGTTCTGATACATCTTCACTCCCTGAAGTAGCAGGCAGAGGTGCGCTCTTCATCAATCCGCGCGATGTGCAGTCGCTTACCTCTGCTATCGAGACGCTTCTGAACGACGAAAATCTTGTCTGCGCTCTTAGGAAAAGAGGACTTCACCAATCAGAAAAATTCTCTTGGGAAGCCTCTGCGCAAGCGATATACTCGCTCATGAACACACGTAAAAATGAATAAAATACGTAAACATGCCTCTCGACTTCTCCACCATCGGCCTCATCGGCAAACAGAGCATCGAGCATGACGTGCGCACCCTCAAGTCCGTTGTCAAAACTCTCGAGAAATACTCAAAAAAAATTCTCCTCGACGAGAAAACGGCACGTCTCTTGGGTCGCCGCACACGTCTCACCCGCACAGATATTTGCGCAAAATCAACACTCATCGTAACCCTCGGCGGCGACGGCACGCTGCTCAAAACCGCGCGCCACGCCCGCAAAAACTTCCCACCAATCTTAAGCATCAACATCGGCCGACTTGGATTTTTGACCGAATGTACCCCGCAAGATCTCGAAAAAAAATTGAAACTCATGTGCTCCGGAAAATACAAAATCGACGCACGCAGCATGCTTTCCATTACCGTGCACAAAAAGGCCGCACGCACGCCACAATCCCCCTCCGCCACCACCAGCAACCAAATCCTCGCCCTCAACGATGCGGTCATTAACCAGGGAGCCTTCGCCCGACTCATCAAAATGAGCGTTCAAATCGACAATCTCAAGGCGGCATCCTTCAAGGCGGACGGGCTTATCATCGCCACGCCAACAGGCTCAACCGGCCACTCGCTCTCTGCCGGCGGGCCGATTATTCACCCGAAGGTCGATGGCATGGTGATTACTCCGATATGTCCCGTGCTCTTGTCTATGCGCCCAATCGTCATTCCTGACAATCGCACCATCCGTATCAGAATCGAAACCGCGCGCCGGAGCGATAGCGGAGGCGCTCAGATTCTCCCACTCGGCCTTACCATCGATGGGCAGCACACGATCCATCTTGATTATGAAGACGAAATTATTATTTCCCGCGCCCCCCAAGTCCTAAATCTCATTCGCGCCACCGACCGCAACTACTACAAAACCCTCAACGAAAAACTCGGCTGGGGATATGAAAAAAGTTCTTAAAATTTCTCAATTTTTTTAATTTTCATTGGCTTTCCGCTGCGGAAAATTTACGGTTCACGAGACTGCGCCTTCTCGGAGTCTGTTCTCTCTCGAAAGTGTGGACAATTTTCATGGTTCGAAGTACTACAGAAATTTTCTTGACAACTCTTCGTGAGTGCCAGATAATATGCAGCCCTGCATGTGCCTGCTATTTCTAAAGAAAGATTCTCACCATTTAGACTACCATCAAATACTTTGAAGTGTTCTCGTCTCGGCTCAATGTGCCCTTTCCTGTAACTACTTCCATCAAGCTGAAATTCTACCTTGATTTCTTGTGTTTCAGTTTTTTCCGATAAAAAGTGCGGGCATTGAGACGGATTGTTCATATTAAAAATAAATAGTATAAGAACCAATACTATTCTTTTCTCAAAAAAAACACAAGTGCTAATTTAGGGCCTCAAATACACAAATTTGGAATCGAATATTTCGCCTAACATCTCCCTCCTCAAAAGTTCCGCCTTCTTTTCGGCACCTCGATTATACCCACCGACGCCACCGTCCGCGCGAATCACACGATGGCAGGGTATTTCTGGGTCATAATTTCCGGCGAGCACCCGCCCAACCGCTCGCGCAGCACGCGGATAGCCAGCTTCACGTGCCACCTCGCCATACGTCATGATCTCCCCCTTTGGTATCTTCCGGACAACGGCATACACCGCATCACGAAACGTGTTTCTATTCTTCATTGTTTCTTTCCGCCCCCCTTCCCCCCGCGAATCACCGCCTGCGCCGCAGCAAGTCTCGCGATCGGCACGCGGAACGGCGAGCAGCTCACATAGTCTAGGCCAATCTCATGGCAAAACTCCACCGAAGAGGGTTCTCCGCCATGTTCGCCGCAGATGCCGATCTCGATATCAGATTTCACACTTCGCGCTTTCTCGACCGCCAGCCGCATCAGCACTCCAACTCCATCACGATCAATCGCCTCCGAGGGATCGCGCTCCAGCACACCTTTCGCAATGTACTCGCCCATGAACTTCCCCACATCATCGCGCGAAATGCCCCACGTAGTCTGCGTGAGATCATTCGTGCCGAATGAGAAGAAATCGGTAAAAGGAGTAAGGGCATCGGCAACGAGACACGCCCGCGGCAACTCAATCATTGAGCCGATTTTATACATAACACCACTCGTATTTCCACGAACACCAGAGTCGCACACCTCGTATCCGCCCTCGCACTCACCGATCACCCTCATCGCAAGTTCCCGAAGCATTTTGAGCTCCGACGCCGAAGCAATGAGCGGCATTTCTATCTCCGGCAAAACAGAAACCCCCTCGCGGGCAACTACTGCGCACGCCTCCACGATCGCTCTCACCTGCATTTCGTAAATCTCAGGAAATGTTACCGCAAGCCGACATCCGCGGTGTCCGAGCATGGGATTGACTTCATGGAGCGACTCGATCACGAGCCTTAGTTCTTCAAACGTTACATTCATCTCTTTGGCCAACTCCATAATCTTCTCATCCTTCTGGGGTAAAAACTCATGCAACGGCGGATCCAATAAGCGAATAGTCACCGGATACCCGTTCATAGCACGGAAAATACCGACAAAATCCTCACGCTGAAACGGCAAAAGTTTCTCCAGTGCCTTCTTCCTCGCGGAAACACTCTTCGCCAAAATCATCTCACGCACACAATCAATGCGCGACTCATCGAAGAACATGTGCTCGGTTCGACACAAACCAATGCCCTCGGCGCCATACTCACGCGCAACCAGAGCATCATGCGGCGTATCGGCATTCGTTCGTACGCGCATCGTGCGGACGCGATCCGCCCACCCAATCACCTCCTCGAAATCTCCGGAAATCTCGGGATCCAATTTCTCAACATCGCCGAGCATGACTTCTCCCGTTGAGCCGTCCAGGGTAATCGCATCCCCTTCCCAAATCTCCAAATCTCCTATCATGAATTTTCGCTTTTTCCTATCCACGCTAATCGACGAACACCCTGCTACGCAGCACTTTCCCATCCCGCGACAAACAACAGCCGCATGCGATGTCATCCCGCCCTGTGCCGTCAAAATTCCTTCAGCGACGTGCATTCCCGCCAGATCTTCCGGAGTTGTTTCGCGCCTGACGAGAATGACCTTCTCGCCCTTCTCCTTCACCCAGATAACCGCATCTTCAGCGCTGAACACCACTCTGCCGCTCGCCGCCCCCGGCGACGCCGGTAGGCCCTTCGCAACGACATTTTTAGAAGCCTTCGGATTAATTCTCGGATGGAGCAGCTGATTCAAAGAATTCGCATCAACCTTCATGAGCACCTGTTCGCGCGAAAGCATTCCTTCGGCCACGAGATCCACTGCAATCTTCACGGCAGCCTGTGCCGTTCGCTTTCCATTTCGCGTCTGGAGCATAAACAACCTGCCATTTTCAATGGTAAACTCGATATCCTGCATGTCGCGGTAGTGCTTTTCGAGTTTATCTTTCACGGATAAGAGCTGCCGGTACACCTCAGGCATGATGCGCCCGAGCTCTTCGATACTCTGCGGTGTTCGAATTCCCGCCACCACATCCTCCCCCTGCGCATTCATGAGAAACTCGCCATAGAATTCGCGTACACCCGTCGATGGATTTCGCGTAAATGCAACGCCCGTTCCAGAGGTATCCCCCATATTGCCAAACACCATCGACTGTACATTCACTGCCGTACCTCGAATCGAAGACGAAACATGGTGAATACGCCGATACAAAATTGCGCGGTCATTCATCCAGCTCTTAAACACGGCCTCCGTAGCCAGTCGGAGCTGGTCGCGAGGATCATCCGGAAACGCAACTCCGGCCCTCTCGCGCACGACTCCTTTGTACTGTTTCACCAGCTCCCGCAAGTCATCCGCACTCAGGTCGGTGTCATCTTTTACTCCCTTCCCCGACTTCATGGCATCCATTTTTTCCTCAAAATGCTCATGATCGACCCCCAGCACCACATCTCCAAACATATTCACAAACCTCCGGTACGCATCATAGGAGAACCTCTCATTGCCGGTCTTTTTCACGAGTCCGGCCACCGTTGCATCATTGAGTCCGAGATTGAGAATCGTATCCATCATGCCCGGCATGGAAATCGCCGCCCCGCTGCGCACCGAGACGAGCAGAGGATCTTTTGCATCACCGAATTTCTTCCCCATTTTCTCTTCGAGCTGCGTGAGCTTCTCCTCAAGCGCCTCGCCGTACCCCGTTGGATACTCGTGATGCTCGACAAAATAATTACACACATCAGTCGTAATCGTAAATCCCGGAGGGACTGGAAGCCCGAGATTCGTCATCTCAGCCAAATTTGCCCCCTTGCCGCCGAGCAAATCGCGCATATCTTTGTTCCCTTCCTCGAAAGAAAAAATCGGCTGCAAAATTTTTGATGACATTAAAGATGAATCGTATCGGCAGCAGTATAACAGGAGAAGAAAACTTTACAACCTCTCTCCGACTAATCACTTTTCAGCTTTATTTTCGCCTCTTCGATAGATGTAAATACTTCATCGAACGAAGGATTTTGCTTATAAAAAACCTCAAAGCGGCTCTTCTCCCAGGCAGGCAGTTCCCCTCTTGCATATGGCTCTTTCATCTTCCAGTATGGCGGAGCCAAATCTACATACTGTTGAAATCTGGAAATCGCCTCCTCATACCGTCCTCCGGCAAGTAAACTCCGACCGTATGCGCGGTAAATGGGCGGATAGCTCGGGGCGAGCGCGAGCGCACGCTCAAAGGCGGCATAACTTTGCGGATATTTTTCAAGGAGCATTTCATAAATACCTTCATAGAAGTGCGGCCGATAATCAGCACCGGCAGTAAATTGTTTGATCTTCTCAAGGAGGGAGCGGATATTTTGCTCATTTTCAGGCTGATTTTCAAATTGGGTAATCTTCTGACGTACATCATCGAGCGCATACTGGATTCGCGACGGCATTACGGCAAATGCCTGTTCGTACCTTCCCTCCCCCGCCATTCGATCCGCCACGAATGCCCCGTAAGAATAAGACGCAGAAAAATACATCGCCACAATGGCCGCGAGAGTATAAGCGAACTTTATGGTCCCTACTCGTTTTGTCCACATACATTTTTCCCGAAAATGTCTTTCCAAAACTTCGACACATTTCTCCCAAACCCCACTCCCGCTCACGGCAAAAATCATCCCAAGGTAACTCCAAAAAATCATGAGGTGGACGCTCAGGGAAAATTCAAACTGCTGCGAAATGATATGTCCGAAAAGTGCGCTTCCAGAAGCAAAAATCATGGTATCGCCTGACCGGACGACTACCCAAAGGGCGCAGATGATAACCCCAAGGAGCAGTATCGTCCCAGGCAAGCCAACATTCATGAGTGAATCCAGGAAAAAATTGTGCGCCCTATCCGGATAGGAGTTGAAGCTCTCAACCCTCAAAATTTCTGGCGGCACAGCAGGGGAGAAGGCAATCGCAAATGTATCCGGTCCATATCCAAGGAGCGGTCTCTCAAGAGCTTTTTTGAGAGCAGTGGGCCAGAGAATGAGTCGCGACTCGATCGATCGTAGATTTTCCCCCGTAGTAGCGAGCCGGTTCAGGAGCGGTATGCGATCGAGTGGAGTAGAGGTACGGTGCCAGATATTCAGGCTCACTACCCCAACAAAAATGCCAAGACCCACAACCGCACAGGCAATGACTGGTTTCCATGTTCGTTTCTGGCGAGAGTACGCGATGAGAAAGAAGAGCAGACTCGCACCACACCCAAGCCATGCGCCACGGCTCAAGGTAAGGAGGAGGGAGAGAAGCATCACTCCGCCGATTATGACCCACAGGTACCATTTTTTACTCTCCAGAAACTTCCAGTAGAGGAGGGGAATGAGGAGGATGAGGTAGTCGGCGAGGTAATTCGGATGCCCCATCGTCGAAAAAATACGCCCCAAAAAAAGATCGATATCCCACCACTGAGTAAGGAGTGGCAGAAATATCTGGAAAATGCCAAGAATGGAAACCGCGAAACCCGTAATGAGCATGATTTCGGCGAGTCGTACCAGATGTTCTCTCTTGAGGGATGAAACACTGAGCATTACGATAAAAACGGCCAAAAAAAGGAGAAATCCTTGATACCTCGGGGAGGTGCCCCAGAAGGCAATCTGCGGGGCTATTGAGAAAATTGTTGAGAGGAGGAGACTGGCAAAATATCCAAAGACACAGAGGCGAAACACTACCCCTACGCTAAGCGGCATGTTCCTCAGCCAACTCTCAGACGCGCCCCTCGATGATTGAGCTTCACTTTTAGCTTTACAGCTCCATTGAGCTTTACAACTCCACAAAACGATCACTCCCGCCCCAACCACAAGAGTAGCTACCTTGATGGGCTCAAATGAGAGTTCGGCAAACGGATCAAAAACAAGAGGAGAGGCGGCAAAAAGAGTAGACAAAATAATGAGCAATACTCGAGAATTCATAGACAAATAGAATGAATTTTACGGCGACACAAAAACAGTATATTATCAGCTTGAAATTTTGTAAATTCTGAGTACAATTGTTCTCAGAATTAAGTACAAACGTTCTCAATACGTTCTCAACTTTGAAAACAATCGTTCTCAAAATGTACTCAAATTAGAGTACAATTGTTCTCAAATCGTTCTCAAAATTGAGAACAACTGTTCTCAAAACCGCCAGACGAATGCTCTCAAAACTCCTCAAATCCGGTGCTAGAAAAAAAATCCTCGAAATTTTCTTCAAAGATAGTAGACAGAGCTACTACTTGCGCGAGCTTGCCTCTGCCATAGAGTACTCACCGGGATCGCTGCAGCGTGAGCTGAATAGCCTCGTCGCCGATGAAATTCTCACCTCCCGGAGGATGGGAAATCTTCGTTTTTTCTCCCTTAACACAAGGAGCCCTTACCTCCGAGATTTGAAGCTCTACATGGATCATCACCGCGACTCGCTCGATAAGCATTCACCGCAAGGGGCAGATATTAATAACGCAAAAAAACCGCACAAAGAAAAGGAAAAACAGATTACGCCTACTCAGGCGGATACCCATTCGACTACTCAACCGACTAATCATATGGATACCCAACCGCTCACTCACCCAATCACCCATCCTGCTCCCCAGATAAAGCTCCCGCACTCTCCCTCCCCTCTTCCTTCACCCGCCCCATTTTCAAATCTCAATCTCCCCACGTTTTCCAAGCCCGTGCTCACGAAACCCCACCTCGAAAAACCGATTCTCACGAAACCGCAATCGGGCGACGACAACCTCGAAATCAACATTGAATAGTGCATGCGCAGAATATATGTTCGTATATTTTAGCAATCTAGGCACGACAATACGCACCTACACTCCAATCACGCGGAGTGCCGACACCATAACGAATCCCACGAACCCCGAAAAGAGCGGCACGGTAAAATTATCGTCCAACTTCGATGTCAGAACTTCAACAAAACTTGCCGTCAGGGCCATGGGCAGATAGACGAATGGCTCTCCCGGCATGAGGAAAAAACCGCACAGTACATTCACGATCAAGCCGGCAAAAAAACCGACCCACGTCTTTCCCCGAAAAATCTTCCGCCTTCCGAAAGCAATCCCAAAGAGCGACGCAAACATATCTCCAAAAATCACAAAGAAGAACGACAATAGAGCGATGCCATAATCAAATACCGAGAAACTGATAATACTCGCAGCAGTAAGCCAGATAGCACCTGTAACACGGTCCCGCTCATGTTTTCGCAGAATCTTGCCAAACTGAAGAGGCAGTTCGATATCATGCTCAAGCCTCACATACTCGATTTCCATGAGCACGAGGAGCAATCCGGTCAAACTCAAAAGGGCAATCTGTTTATCAAAAACAAGCGCCACGGCGCTATAGCCAAAAACAATAACAAGCCCAAAGAGGTGAAACAACTTTCGGAAGAGCTCGCGATGAAAGCGGGAAAGATTGGCCATAAATGTCTAACCCCAGAACTGATACCACTTCTTTTTCGGGGCATTGAGGAGACGAATCTGATTTTCCAGCACAAGGATGCGATCTTTGAAGTCACGCAGAACCTGCGTGATCTGTTCCCGCTCACCCGAATAGGTACTCACTGCTGAAGCAAGTTTCTCATCGAGCTTCAAAATAGCTTCATCTGTGCGGGCAATTTCCTGTTTATACTCGATGAGCGCCTGTTGACGCGCCGCCTCCGAAGCCACAAATTCGGCTCGCGCCACACCGGCAATATGAGCCACATGAGAAACATCGGAAGCACCGCTACCACCACCAACCACTTCGCTGCCGGTGCCAACATCCCCGACCCCATGCGTTTCCTGAATATCCAAATGCACAATCGGCGCATCCTCATGCCTCTCAATCGGTATATCGCGAAGTTCACTCGTGGGCCTACTTCCATACCACTCGAGGAGAGTATCCTTGATAATCAAATAATTGAACCCCTGGGGCGTTTTCTGTTTTTTTACTTTTATCTTTTTCGCCTTGATGGCGCGCCTGATGGTTTGTATTGATTTTCCGCTTATGGATGCGGCATCCGTGATAGTGATGAGAGTTTCAGTCATGTGAGTGAGGGAGGAGTTACAGGAATTACAGGTAGAGTGACTATCCAAAAATACATAGTATGGATAGTCGAACGATAAAGCAAGAAAAAGTAAAAAAATCAAAAATCATCCTACAAAAAAAATGAGTGTCAAGAAAAATACACGAAAAAAAACCTGTAGAAAAATGTTCACATGCGAACACCATCGCATCGCTGAACTCGCCCCACGTAGACACAAAACTGTTGTAGAAAATTTCGACACACGCAAAAAACGGCTTAAATTCCCATTGAATCAAAAACCGCTCTCCGATATACCAACACTGTAAAAATTTATTTCTTATCCAAATTTTTCTATGCCGACTGCAACTGCTGCGACATCGTCTACCTCGCACACCGCTCTCGCCGCCACCAAAAGTCTTTCTCCCGTCAGACATACACTCCCGACGTCCCGCAGGCAGGGGAGTATGGACGGTGTCAATGTAGAAGCCATCGAACGTGTCTACAGGATGATGGAGGAGAATAAAATTCAGATCATAGATCTCCGCTTCGTTGATCTCTTCGGTCTCTGGCAGCATTTTTCGATCACGCGCAGCGAGATGGAGTACAAGGACTTGAAGCTCTCGCTCTGGGTCGATGGTCTCGGTTTCGACGGCTCATCCATTCGCGGATTTCAGAAAATCAACGAGTCGGACATGGTACTCATCCCTGATCCGCTCACGGCCTTCGTCGATCCGATGACGAGCACAGCGACCCTCGTTCTCAACTGTGATATTTTCGACCCGACGACAAAGCTGCCCTACTCGAAAGACCCCCGCTACATCGCCAAAAAAGCCGAGGAATACCTGAAATCAACGGGCATTGCCACGACCTCGTACTGGGGTCCGGAAGCTGAGTTTTTCATCTTTGACCACGCGAGCTACGATCAGAATGTTCACGAAGGCTATTACCACATTGATTCATCGGAAGGCGCATGGAACTCAGGCGCTTATGAAGAAGGAAAAAATCTCGCCTACAAAATTCGCAACAAGGAAGGCTACTTCCCCTGTGCTCCGCACGACACGCTCCAGGATGTCCGCAGTGAGATCGTTCTCGATCTCCAGAAGTGCGGGATTCAGGTGGAAGTTCATCACCACGAGGTGGCAACCGCAGGCCAGTGCGAGATCGATATGCGTTTCACGACGCTGACCGCCATGGCGGACAAGCTCCTCATTTACAAGTACATTGTGAAGAACGTCGCCCGCAAATATGGAAAAGTTGCAACCTTCATGCCCAAGCCGCTCTTCGGTGATAATGGCTCAGGCATGCATACCCACCAGAGTCTGTGGAACGACGCTACGAATCTTTTCTACGACGCCGAGGGTTATGCAGGTCTCTCGCAAATGGCGAAGTGGTACATCGGCGGTCTCCTCAAACACGCCCACGCGCTCATGGCTTTCTGTGCCCCGACGACGAACTCCTACAAACGTCTGACCCCGGGCTACGAAGCACCGGTAAATCTCGTTTTCGGTATGCGAAATCGCTCGGCGGCATGCAGAATTCCGATGATTTCAGAAAATCCAAAAGCCAAGCGCATCGAGTTTCGCCCGCCAGATCCGATGTGCAATCCATATCTTTCGTTTTCAGCCCTCCTCATGGCCGGACTCGACGGTATTCGCAACAAGATTGATCCGGGTAAGCCTATCGAAGTGAACACCTACATCGACGACGCCGGTCTTCCAACGGTGCCGAGTTCTCTCGACCAGTCGCTCGCAGCCTTGAAGAAAGATCACGCCTTCCTCCTCGAAGGCGACGTCTTCACGAAGGACCTGCTCGACTCCTACATGGAGAAACTCGAGTCCGACATCAACACGGTGCGTCTCCGCCCGCATCCGGCAGAGTTCCAGATGTATTTCGATATGTAAATCTGGTACCGCGTAGGGGAATCGAACCCCTATTTCCACCGTGAGAGGGTAGCGTCCTAACCGTTAGACGAACGCGGCACGTGCATGCACGCATACTGTCGCCGCAAGCTCTTAAAACTCACGGCAAGCTGCATCTTTGTATCACAAAGCCGCTGGACAAAGCAAGATTTTTGCCCGATAATGCTCGAGCTAAAAATAGGTCTTTTTAAGGACACTCTCCGACTACTCTATTGCCCATGCCAAAAAATCCCTACGAAACGCTCGGCATCGCAAAATCCGCCACCGAAACCGACATCAAGCGCGCGTACCGCAAGCTCGCTCTTCAGTACCACCCGGACAAAAACAAAGGCAACAAAGAAGCCGAATCGAAGTTCAAGGAGATCAACTCGGCCTACGAAGTCTTGAGTGATAAACAGCGTCGGGCATACTATGACCAGACGGGAGCGATGCCGGGCGACCACAGCACAGGAGGGGGCAGTTACGCCCAAGGCAGCCCCTTCGGCGGCGGCGGCTTCAATGTGAATTTTTCAGAAGGCGGACTCGGCGACCTCGGCGATATTTTTGACTCCTTCTTCGGCGCCGGATCTCGTTCATCCGCATCCAGACGCAGGAAATCCGGCCCTTATCGCGGCAACGACATCGAGACCTCGATCAAACTTTCATTCATCGAGGCGGCTTTCGGAGTCGAGCGCGAATTTCTCCTCACCAAACTCACACGCTGCGAGAAGTGCGAGGGGAGTGGCGCAGAACCCGGATCAAAAATAATGAGCTGCAAAACCTGCAACGGGCAAGGCTCGGTAGACGCAGTCAGACAAACTATTTTCGGACAAGTAGCGACACAGCACCCCTGCACTGTCTGCGAAGGTCGCGGTCAAACGCCGGAGAGAACGTGTTCAACTTGCCAGGGGACGGGTCGTCACAAAAAATCAGACACCATCAAGGTGAAAGTTCCCGCAGGTGTCGACACAGGATCGACCCTGAAGGTAAGCGGAAAAGGGGAGGCAGGTCCGCTCGGCGGCGAGAGCGGGGATCTCTACGTCCAAATCGAAGTTGAGAAGAGCAAAGAATTCATCCGCGACAACTACGACATTCACTCGGAAAAAGAAATTCCGGTCCCCGACGCGGTACTCGGTTGTGAAATCCCGATAAAAACCCTCTACGGCGAGATCACCCTCCGTATTCCCGCTGGCACGCAGTCGGGGCGGATATTTAAACTGAAGGAGTACGGCATCCAGAAAATAAACAGCCGCGATCGTGGCGACCATCTGGTAAAAATAACCGTAACGATTCCCTCGAAACTCTCGCGTCGCGAGCACGAACTCTACGAAGAGTTGCGAAAAAAATCATGACGTATTACGATAGACGCTGAAACCTGCACTTGTCCTTAAATCCTCACCATGGACCTTCGTCTCAGCTGGGATCTCTTCATTCTCGTATTTTTCGCAATCATCATTGCCTATAGTTTTATTTTGGGCAAAGATGCGACACTCAAAATCATCCTCGGCACCTACGCATCGGCCCTCGCCGCCGACGCCGCCGGAAATCTTTTCGGCAAGTACTTCGCCTCATCGAAATCCTTTCTGAATGCCATGAACTCGCTCGGCCTCGGAGGCCAAAAAGACGCTGCCATTCTGGTAAAAATCGTTATTTTTGTAACATTCGTCATCATGCTCACCATCAAGGGAAGCTTCTCCATCGAGGCCCACGGTGGACGCAGCAGCATCATGCGCACCATTCTGACACTCATTTATGGCTTTCTCTCAGCCGCCCTCATCGTCTCAACCGTCCTCATGTACGTCTCGGGCATTTCATTTATCACCGGCTCATTCTCTCCGGGCCCCGCCTCTATCATGGGCTACTCCGGCCAGTCGCCCTTCATCCAGAAAATACTCGATTACTACAACATCTGGTTCCTTCTTCCGGTCGTCGCCATCATCATCGGCAGCATCCTCCTCAATCGGGAAGAATAGCCTTGCATCCCACCCGAAGCCCACCTACAATGTCCACGCTGTTTTTAAAATGCGGGTCATTAGCTCAGTCGGTAGAGCGGCTCCCTTTTAAGGAGAAGGTCGCTGGTTCGATCCCAGCATGACCCACCATACGTAACTTTTGTTCTTTTACAACAGTGTCTTTTCTATGAAGTTGCGGACTCGAGAACGGAAATTCTTTTTTTGCACTCATGAATATCTTCTTCATGACGCTGCAGCGTACCATCAACGAGAACATCCTTGATTTCACGTTTCTTGATTAAACCGGCATGACGATCAAGTACCTTTAAAAGGAAATCCTTGGTCGGGTAATTGTCCATACGCTCATTGAACTCTTCACGCGTCAGGAACTCACTCATACGCTCATTGAACTCTTCACGCGTCAGGAACTCACTCATACGCTCATTGAACTCTTCACGGGTGATACATTCATTGAAACGCTGATCAATGTGATGCATCGCCTTCTCGAAACGTTCATCCATCTCATCAAGCCTTTTCTCGATAGCCTCAAACCGTTTATCCAATAAATCAAACGCCCGGGTGAACCACAGAGGAGCCTTCGCATCATTCATGACACCACCGCCCTTTTTAAGAATCTTCTTCTTCATAAAAATACAGGAATTAGGAATTATAACTTTACCAGCAGAAAAGTTTTTTACAAATACTTCCCCTTGTCTGGTAGTGTCTCCATGGTACTTCAACGAAATAAAAAAAATCTTAAGGAATCATGACAAATTTCATAATATTTTCTGACAAAAAGATTACAGGGAACTAAAATTTTTCTTACAAAAACCTGACAGGAAAACAGAAAAAATATAATTTCCAAAAAGCCAATAACGCTCAACCCAAGAGGAAAAAAGTAATTCACAACACTTTAGTAGCGCCACATTTTTCGAAAATAATCCCACATCACATGACAGATTCATTCGTGAAAACATCAACCCCCAAAAAAATGAATGTGGCCAAAGGACGCCAAAAATGGACAACATAAAGACGGACAGAAGTGATAAAAATCTCAAATTGCCATATCATCCCGCTCCATCCCCCCGCCTATCGGCTACCCGGCCACATAATTTTCAAATACGCAAGCCAAAAAAACGACCAAGTCCCACCCAAAAAAGATATTACAAAACATTTCAACAAAAAAGCATCACAAAAAATGAAACATTTTCACAGATTTTTAGTTCTAAGGGTCGAGGCATCACACGGGCAAACAAAGCAGAAAGCCACGCGCGACGAAGCACCCGGATATCCACACCGACTAGTCGACAAAATTTGACTCGGCCTCAAAGCTCAGGTAAAGTACACGCGATTATACCGTCAGCTCTCAAGCAAAGCACAGCGCGCAACACAAGAAGCCAAAAGAGAACCCCGATTTTTACGACTACCCGTTCATTGAAAATAAGGCACACGTAAGCCAACGGCAAAGGCCTACGTGCAAAGAAATCTTCTCATAAATTTTCAGTAAACTTTTTCTGTAGATCTTCTACAGATTTCATTTTTACGTTTCTCTGTATCACAGTGAAGCTCAGGGAAGCTCTTGCCTCACGGCACAAGGAGCATTTCCCACTCAAAAATCCGATCGAACATTTTTATAAATTCGATCGGTACTTTTGTGCGCAGTACGCGCACTTTTCTGTTACCAAATCTGTTATTTCCGTTACTAAATCCATTATTTTCTTAACTCTATTTCGCTATGGATCTCGCTACTACGTTGCGAAAACTCCGAAGGAGCATTGCTTCCTTTGCAGTCGTCGCGATCATCGCAAGTCTCTCCGTAGTGTCTGCAGTCTCGGCCTTCTCCGATGTCAAGGAGAGTGACTGGTACTTTGAATCAGTACAGGAACTGGTCGACGCTGGAGTCATTGACGGTGAAAAAGATAAATTTAACCCAGGCTCAAGCCTGAACCGTGCTGAAGCAGCAAAGATTGCTGTTCTCGCCGCTGGTGTTGCCGAGGAAGACCTCGTCAATCCAGACAAGCCATCATTCACCGACGTTCCAAAGTCACTTTGGGATGGAATGGGCTACAAGTACATCGAAACCGCCAAATCCCTCGGCTACGTCAAGGGTGACGACGGCAAGACGACTTTCCGCCCTGGTGACAACGTCAACAGAGCTGAATTCTCCAAGATCGTCGGTCTCGCCCTCGAACTTGAGGAGAACACCGACGGTGCTCCACACTTCAAGGATGTGAAGTCAGCCGACTGGTTCTACAAGCCAGTTGAAACAGCCTATCACTGGTCTGTCGTCAGCGGTTACGAAGGCGGTGTCTTCAAACCAAACGCCCCAATCCTCCGCTCCGAAATGGCCAAGATGACCGTCGCCGCCATGAATCCTGAAGAACGCGCCGCCGATGACGAGGAAACTCCAGGCGATACGACAACTCCAGGCGATACAACAAAACCAGGCGATACGACAACGCCACCAGCAACTCCAGGCTCTGATATCTCGGTCGCTCTCGCCACCGATGGTCCAGCCGCCTCGACACACGCTTCTGGAACCGCCTACAATAACGCCCTCAAGTTCAACGTAACGGCCGGTGCATCCGCCGATGCGAAGATCAAGAGCGTTGTACTCGCACGCGGCGGTATCTCCGTAGATAGCAACCTTTCAGGCGTAGCTGTCTTCGATGCTGCCGGAAAGCGACATGGCAACTTCCTTACCTTCTCTGATAATAAGGCAACCGTCGACTTCTCATCAGATCCAATTACGGTAGCCAAGGGTCAAACCGCAGGCGTATGGGTCAAGACGAACGTATCCGGAACATCTGGTACCTATCAGATTTCAATTGCCAAGGCAGAAGACATCACGACTGACGGTGGAAAAGTTACGGGTTCATTCCCGGTAACCGGCCCAACCTTCCAGCTCGCCAATGGCGGTACAACCGTTGGTACACTCACGGTAGATGCCGTTCTTCTCCACAACAACGGAGCGAATGATGCTACAGCCGTAAACATCAACCTCGGTACAAAGGATCAGGAACTTTCTAAGTTCCGATTCGTCGCAGGTGCCAATGAAGATGTCAAGATTAACAAGCTTACACTGTACAACAATGGCAACGCGAACGACGGTGACGTAGAGAACATTCGTCTCGTCGCTCCAGATGGAACAATTCTCTCCACAGTTGCCAAGACAACCGATAGAAATCTCGTATTTGATCTCAGTGCCAGCCCATACGTCATTACGAAAGGAAATTCTCGAGACCTTACCGTACGTCTTGATGTCAAATCCGGTTCCACTCGAACCGTTCGGTTCGTCATTCAGAACGACTACGATGTCGAAGTCGTGGGCGTATCGACACTTTCCGGAATTCTTGCGACAGCAGCAGCCACTGTTGATGGCGCATTCCCGATGGGTGACTCATCTGGCGGATCTGCAAGCTGTGCAGCCGGTGTAACTTGTATCAACAAGATTACGATCAACTCTGGTACAGTCCTCTTCGCCAAGTCGAATGACTCTCCAACAGGAAACGTCGCTGCAGGCGGTACGAACATTACCATTGGTAAATGGGACATCACCGCTCAGGGCGAAGATATGGAACTCCGAAACTTCACCTACGCTCTTACCTACGGAACAGTTCCGACAGGATCATTCAAGGTAAAGGTTGGCGAACAGACGGTTTACAGTTCATCCACATTTGCAAACAGCGGGGTAACATCCGCATCGACAGCATTCAGCAGCTATCCGGTCATCAAGTCCGGCGTCAAGACAACCATCTCATATGTTATTGACGTAGGCTCATCCACAGCAGCAGGTCAGACGTACGCTGTTTCATTCGATGTAACACAGGTCAAGAGACTTTCCACGAATGATCTCGTCGATCCAGGCATCAATCCCACAGCTGCAAACACACTCACGGTTGCTACGGCCTCCCTTTCATCTTCCAAGAACTCTTCATTCAACGATACAACCGTCGTAGGGGGTCTCACTGATGCGAAGGTTGGTTCATTCAACTTGAACGCCAGCTCGACAGAAGACGTCACAGTTTCAAGCGTTACGGTTGGTCTCACAAACACGACAAACGTTTCAAACCTCAAGCTGATGAGTGGTACGACCCAACTCGGTCAGTCTATTGCCACTCCAGCATCTTCAAACGTCTTCTCAATTTCCGGGTTCAAGATTCCAAAGGGAACGACCGCGACAATTGATGTTTACCTTACATCCAACAGTTCAGTAACCGGCACGGAAATCACTTCCGTTACCGCCATCGGTGCCTCCGGTGCTTCCTCATCAGTTTCCATTACGGCTACTGGTCTCACAACAACCGGCCAAACGATCTCATGGACAGGTGCTGGTTCACTCACCGTCGCTCTCGATACAACCAACACACCAGTTGCAAAGATTGTACACAGCGGCATGGTTGATGAGACACTTCTCGCCGTTCGCTTGACCTCAAGCAACGCTGAAGCAATCAACATCAGCAACATCCAGGTCCAGGGCACAAACGGTGACAACAACTTCAAAGATCTCAAGCTCTTCGTAGGTGCCACACAAGTTGGTTCCACAACCCAACTCGTGAAGGGCGTAGCCTCATTCAGCGGCCTCGCACTCACGGTTGCGAAGGACTCAACAGTAACGCTCCTTGTAAAGGGTTCAACCACCACATCCGGTATCGTCAACTCAACTTCAACCGCTAACTTCTCTATCGGTTACATTGAAGCTACAGGCGCCTCCGGCGGTGCAACCATCAAGCCGGGTACATCGGTCAACACGACATGGACAGCTGGTACACTCGTACCTACAGCAGCAAATAGTATGACAGTTGGTTCAACCGTCGGATTCCATCTTGGCGATCTCGTCATGGGTGCAGATACGACAAATGGTGGTTCTATCGGTATCGTTACGGTAGAGCCAACAAGCACAACTGCCATGACAGTTCGTGGCACAGGTCTCGGAACGTCAAGTGCAGCGGCAGCAGGTACAGGTTACTTCACGAAGCTTGCTACTGGCGCAACAACAGCTGCCACAGCCGGTGATAACAACTCAGACGTTCTCAGCCGCTCCTACACAGTTACATCAACCAAGGGCTTTGCGGCCGGTGATGTAGTGATCGTTGCTGGTTCAACATCAGCACGTGCTGGTTATGTTGTTTCTGTTGACTCATCAACAGCAATGACGATTCGAACCATCAGTACTTCCGCAACAGGAACCGCTGCTCGAATTTCAAAGCTTGGTACGGATACGCTCACGACAACGGTTGGTGCTAGCGCAACGCTTGCTAATACTGGTACGGCAGTCACCGTTGCATCCACTTCTGGATTCAATGTTGGCGATATGGTTCTTGTAAACACAAACGTTACGAGCGTTGCAGGTACATTCGGCGTCGTTTCTGCTATCAGCAGCTCAACAGCAATGACAATCTTTGCCAATGCTGCTTCTACAGCTCTTACTACGGCAGCCACCATCGAACGCATTGGTGCAATCAGCCCATCCACAACACTCACAACGACAGCAGCGAATGCCGGTACGGTTGTGAAGGCTGGTAACGTAGCAGCTACGGTCACATCAAGTACAGGCTTCGGCGCCGGCGATCCTATCGTCAACGTAGATGCTACAAGTGGTGCTACGCTCGGTATTGCTGTAACAATTGGTTCAGCTACATCAATCACTCCAACGATGACAGCTGACGCTGGTGGTGCCTCAACGCGTCTTACACGTCTTCCAGGTGCCGCCTCTGGGAGTAATAACATTCTCGTACATGACTCCGAACTCACAATAACTGCTAATTCATCATTCACTGGTGGTTCGACGGCTGGCGGTTCCGGTCAGATTGTTGGCATGTTTGATGTCAAGGCCGACGGCGATCGAAATGTAAACCTTACGCAGGTTCGTATAAAGATGGGTGGCTCTAACCTTCCATTCGCTTACGTTCGCAACTTCGACCTCTACAACGGCACATCACTGCTCGCATCCGGTACGAACGCTATTGCTTCTGGTTTAGCAGATGATGGTCAGGCATATCCAACAGCAGCAGCTACAACAATGAGATTGTGTGCAGCTACGAATGGTGCCGGTGCTAACGGTGAATTTAACACCTCCTCAGCTGATGCGGTTATCGCTCTCCAGAAGATCAAGAACGGTGATGTACTCGTATTCTTCCTAAGTGCTACGAACTACGCAACATTCACAGTTTCGAGTGATCCAGTTGCAGCAAGTGCATGTACAGGAGCTGGAAATGCGGCTGATGTTACCTTCTCGGTAACGGGTGGTACGTTAGTCGGCAGCGCAATCGCTAACTCAGCAACTCCGGCCGTTTACAGTTACAGCGTAACATTCGGTAGCAACGCCAGCACTTCATCTCCAACACTTGCTACTCAGACAATCACCGCAGGTTCAACACTGACGCTCACAGTCAAGGCTGACACTACAGCTGTGAAGACGGGTGTTACGAGCGGTACGACGAACTTCAACGTCAAACTCGACGGTGTTGCTGGTCCTACGTCAAACTCCACAAACTCTTTGACCTGGAACTACACACCATCAGGTGGATCTGCTATCTCGGGCACTACTGTTTCTGACAGCTACCCAGTGGCTGCTCCAACATTGGTCTACTAATATCAGGTTGCACATGAGAAGAGTCCTGGCTTATACATAGCCGAGACAAAAACCCCATCCCGAAAGGGATGGGGTTTTTATTGTAAAAAGAGATATATTTCTGTAAGCTTGCAGAGCAAAAAAGTGTCCGCTAATCTTTCATAAACTATGGTAAATCAAATAAAATATCGTATTCAGCATTGGCTCAAAAAACTCAACATTGCAGAGAAAATGAGAGGTTTGACTACTCGAAAAAAAACAATCACAAAAGAGTGGTTGAAAGAAAACAGCAAGAAGATAAGTTTGATACTCATCGGCACTATTATTGCAGCATTAGTTGTTGCAATCTCGCCCGCCATTGCAAATCAATATGACACATACATAAGCATACCAAGTCACTTTACCGATCAGGAACGCGAACAGGTAATCGCACGATGGAAGGAAATATTGAATTCAACAGAAAAGGGGAAAAATAGTGCGGGAATGTATAATAACATTGGCATCCTGCGGGGAAGCCTGAAGGATTACACTGGAGCAATAAGAGCATTCAAACGAGCCAAGAGACGGAATCCCGAGGATCCGCGATTCGACAGGAACATGGGTATTACCTACACATACATGAAAAAGTATGGAAGCGCAGAGAAAGCTTTCAAAGACGCCATAACACTCGCTCCAAAACAATCAGAATACTGGCTTGAACTCGGAGAACTCTATTCCTTTTACCTGAAAGACTACGGGGCAGCAAAGAGATTCTACCTCGATATGATGGCGAAAAATTCCGGCGACATGGATATTCTCAAGGCCTATGCGAACTTCTCAGAAAACATCAATCACGACTACAGAGAAGCGCTAATATATTGGCAGATTTTACAGGACAATGATAGGGATCACGCAGGGGATTATGAGAAAAAAATTGGAGCCCTGAAAAAGAAATTACAATAGTTGCCCGTATTTTGTGAATTGTATTTCACAAGAGGTACTGTTAAAGTAAACCAAAGCAAATATCCCTTTACCTCACTCAAGCATGGCCAAAAAGCTACTATCAAGATTGACGATCGCAGCAGCGATCTCGATCTTTTCGATGTCATTACCTCTAGTCGCTTCAGCCGCACAAACAGGTGCGGTGTACTATAGCGCCGCCACAACTATCACAGTAAATGGAATTTTACTGACGGTAGCAGCCGAATCAAATGCGACAACAGTACAAATAACCGATACGGGACTCGTAATTACAACGGGAGCAAGTGATACATTTACAGTCTCATCACCAAATCAATACGAACTCGCCACAAATAGTGCAACGGTGAAGCTCACGTGTTCAGCAACAGTGAGTCAAGTGGTAGTGCCGGCAAATTCGACAACATTTGTCATTACTCCATCAACTTCAGCAGCGAACTGTACCGCTGGTTCCAACACCGGCGGTGGCGGAGGCTCATCAGCCCCAGCAACCCCTGCAACTCCAGCCACTCCTGCAACTCCAGCCGAGCCAAAGAAAGAAGAAGCACCTGCCGTCAAGCAGACCGTCAAGAAGAAACTCACACGCAAACTCACACTGACAGACAAGAAGAGCAAGGCGCAGCTCGTACTTGAGAAGGGAACAGAGCTCTCTACGGCAAGCGGCGACTACGCGGGCACCGTCAGCTCGCCAGCTCCGGTAACGCTTGCAAAAGCTGCCACAGATTATGGTTCACCCCAAGCGACAGGCAAGGTATCGCAGGTTGTCCTGCCAAAGGTTTCCGAACCGGTAAGTTTGAGCATGAAAGGCACACTCAAGTTTGCGATTGCAGCCAAACAGAAATCTTCAAAGTACAAGCTCGAAGCCTTCTACTATGATACCGTAGCAAAAGCCTTCGCATCGCTGGGCGGCAACAAGCAGGGCGCCAACTTCCTGGTGAGCGTATCCAAGCTCGGCGGTCCATTCTTCCTCGTCGAGACCGAAGTCAAAGCCTCCAGCACGAAAAAGACGAAGTAACACTTTCTCTAAGAGCACTCTCCAAGAACACACCTTCTCTCCATAAATTACTACCTTACTCCTTAATCTTTCTCTCCTATGTTCAACTCCTTTTCCTTCACGAGGTCCAGAAAAGCCCTCGTCGCCATCATGGCCTTAACCACTCTCCTCGCCTCCACCCAGAGCGCGTATGCAGCGCTCACGATTGGAGCGACGACCATCCGAAGCGACGGCGCCCTCAACTCCTCCGGCGCAGCCGCCTCGGCAAGCGAATATGCCGACCTCAACACCACGGGAAACGTGACGATTGGTAAGGTTCTCACCTCAGGCACAGTAACTATTGGCGGTACGGCTCAGACGGGTACGATAACCATCGGGCAGAACGCGACAGGCACGACATCGACAGTCGATATCAGCAGTGCAGCGGGAACGGCATCAACACAGACGGTAAACATCGCCGGTGGCACATCAACTACCTCCGGAGGCAAGGTGGTGAACATTGCAAATGGTATCCCTGGTTCAAGCACAACGAACACGGTTGCAATTGGTAGCGGAGGGACAACGACAGGTACGGTCGGCGTTACCGTAGGTAGCAATGGGGCCGCTGCACATACTCTGGTACTTCAGGGAGGTACCGGGACAGGTTCGAACGCAGCGATCAAGCTTTCACCAGCCGCAGCCGGTGATATCGCAATAGGTGCGGCATCGCACACGGGCGGAACGCTCGTGACATCATCAAGTGCCAATGCGCTTACGGTTGGTCGACAGGGCTCAACAAATCCAGCATTTCAGGTTGATGCGAGCACGGCTTCATCTCTTACTGGCTTGAAGGCTACAGCCGCGGGTACAGGTGGGGGTTATGCCCTGGCAGTTGTAGAGACAGGTGGAACGAATAATGCTCTCACGATCGACGCCATGGGCTCCGGAACAATTACACTCAATGGGACGGCAACGGGTAACGTTACAACTCCTCGAGGATTGGTATCGACAGGCGCGACGGCCGGAATCGGATATGCTACCGGTGCGGGAGGAGCGGTTACGCAGTCATCAAGTCGTACAACGGGCGTAACGCTCAATAAAGTTACCGGAGAAATTACTCTTGTCTCTGCAGCAGGTTCGACTACGCCAGCTTCGTTTACCGTAACAAATTCTGCGGTAGCTGCAACAGATACAATCGTTGTAAGTCAGCAGTCAGGAAGCGATTTATATGAAATCTTCGTGACAAACGTCGCTGCTGGAAGCTTCAAAATTACATTCTTCACAACAGGTGGTACAACTACAGAGCAACCGAAGTTCAACTTCGCGGTTATTAAGGGTGCTGCAAGTTAAGATCAAGTAGGGAATCAATAAGCTCTCAAAAAAGTGCTTACAAAACCCCCGCCAGATGGCGGGGGTTTTTCGTATTAATAGACTTCTCCGAAGGCAAAATTTGCATATTCAGCCAAGTCATGATTCACCTCAACATATACTTCAAGATATATATCAAAGCATATGACAAAAATAATTGGTATCAAAGATTTGCAGACAAAAACGAAACAAATCCGTGAAGACGTACAAAAAGGCATGACCTTCGTATCTGTATAACGAAAAATTTCTCAATGAAATGACTGAGGCGCAGGATGATATTCGGAAAGGTCGCACAACGAGATATAAGAGTCCGGAAGATTTTATGAAATCACATGGAAAAGCTCGAGCCAAAATATAAAAACATATGGTCATTTCGAGTCGATCAAAAGTATCGCGTATTATTCACATTCGTCCCGCGAGAGAATGAACTCTGGCTTTTGGATATTGGGCCGCACGATATTTACAGAAAATAATGTTCATTTGAAGCAGGATCGAGTAATCTGGAGTACATAACTCCATTTTGCACTATGTTACGGAGTTTTCAGGGATTTTTTCCATGGGCATTTGTTTCAAGCGGTTTCAAGCATACTTGCTCCATATACACAATCCATGATAAAATAAAACAAAGTTTTAAATTTACATGTAATTATAAAGTATATGTTTCAATTTACACGGCTTCAGCAGCTTCAGGGGAGGGGAAATGAAAGCTGTTTCCTCTTTGGACCACGCCAAACAGGGAAAAGTACGCTCTTAAAAAAGTTATTTCCCAAGAGTCCTTATTACGATCTGTTGAGTTCTGATCAATTTGAACGTCTTTTTCGTCGCCCTTCGCTGCTTTCCGAAGAGCTCATCGCGCTCTCACCCAAAACCTCCGTAATAATCGATGAAATTCAAAAAATCCCCCAGCTGCTCGATGAAGTTCAGCGGCTTATCGTAGATAAAAATATTTCATTCATTCTCTGCGGATCAAGCGCGAGAAAATTGCGAAGAGCCGGAGCAAACCTGCTTGGCGGAAGGGCGCTGCGCTACGAGCTCTATCCCCTCGTTTCGAAAGAAATTCCGGACTTCGACCTTTTGACAGCTCTGAACAATGGTATGCTCCCTCGTCACTATGGAGCAAAAAACATAAAACTCATGATGGATGCTTATATCGGCGTATATCTCAAAGAAGAGATTCTCGCAGAAGCGCTCACGAGAAATGCTTCAGCATTTATCCGTTTCCTCGATATGGCAGCTTTCAGTAACGGCGAGGTGGCAAACTTCACGAATATAGCACGAGAATGCGGCGTAAGCGGACCGACCGTAAGAGAGTATTTCCAAATACTTGAAGATACACTTATCGGGAGATTTTTGCCATCATATCGGACGCGTCCAAAAAGAAGAGTGATTCAATCCCCAAAATTCTATTTTTTTGATGTAGGAATTGCGAACGCGCTCATGAAACGGGGAAAAATCGAACAGGGAGGCGAACTCTTTGGTCGGACGCTGGAACATTTTCTTATAAATGAAATCCAGGCGCATAGCCACTATTCGGGTATACGATATCCGGTTGCCTTTTGGAGAAGCGCTTCAGGCCTGGAGATAGACGCAGTGCTGGGAGAACACGATGTGGGTATTGAAATCAAGGGTACTTTGGAGGTACAATTGAGCCACCTGAGAGGCATGCGCGCCTTTCGTGAAGAGTATAGAATGAAACGAAGCATCGTAGTATCGCTCGATACTCACCCCCGCATCGTTGATGGCATTGAGATACTTCCGGTAAAACAGTTTCTCGATGAACTCTGGGGTGGAAGGATGCTCTAATCAATGGTACGATAATCACTTAGGCGAATTTTCCGCTTTGGCAGCCGATTCGGCATCGGCCTTCGCCTCAGCCTCCGCCTTCTTTATCTTCTCCGCCTCCTCGGGGAGGACTGGATTGATGTTGAGCGCATGGAGCTTCCACTCCCACTCGTAGTTGTAACCGAGCGTGAAGAGGACGACATACTTACCGGACATATACTCGCCCTTCACGGTAACATCTCCGTTATCGGGATTGATGTTCGGGAAGCCCTCAGCGACGACAAACTTCACATCATCGCCTACGGCGATATCTTTCTTCTCTCTGCGGAACGCCTTCATCGCCTTGTTGAATGCGCTGAACTTGACAACCTTTCGCGCACTTTTAGACATCTCACTATTGTAGTACTTGCGGAAACTGCCCTTCTTCACCGCCTTGGCAATCTTGTTGAGGTCAGTGAAGAGTTGTTCCTGGAGGGCGTCTTCTCTCGGGAAGAGGGAGGCAAGGAGCTGTACCGTAAGCGTCTCGGAAATACCAAGAATCTCATAGGTGTCGCCCTTCTTCACCATCTCGAAAGACACGGTATGCACCGACTCGTCCGGTGCGGTAAACTCACCCTTGAGGATGATGAGTCCGCTCTTCGGATCCCATTTCTTGTCCACCCAAACCTTCGAATCGAAGTCGGCAAGCCTCGAAGCCACGACAAACTTCATGAAATCCTTGAGAGGCATATTTTTCTTAAAAGTGTTGCTCGCGCCGCCGTAGACCTTCTCGTAGGCCTTCGCCTTGAGTTGCACGAAGAGCGCCTCCATGAAGAGGTTGAGCTCGCTGGACAGCTCGACGGGCTTCTTCTCCTCTATGGCCTTTTCGGATTCAGTTTTCTCAGCAGTTTTTTCTCCCGAAGAAACTCCGGGCATAGCAGCAGAACCTGTAGTCTCCTGCGCAAACACAGCAGACGATACGAGCACGAGCTGACCCAAAACAATGAGCAAAGCACTAAGCCTCAAAACAGATTTTTTCATTGAAGTTTTCATGGCGAAGAAGGAAAAGAAATACAAAAAATCATCCGCATCTTAAAGGGCAAACGCTCTGTCTGCAAACCAAAGTCCCTATATAACAAAAATCTGTAAACTTGACTTTGTAAAATATATTATAACTTGGAAAATTTCTCAAAGACTGCGTGCAGCTAGCAAAGCGTCCAGCAAAAACCGTCCAAATTTAACATTGAATATTAAATTTGGATAATATATACTGGAACCATGATAAAGAGAGCGTTGGAAAAGCAATTTATAAAGGTGATAAGAACGTTTCCTGTAATCATCCTTACGGGAGCAAGGCAGGTAGGTAAGAGCACCCTTTGCAGGACGGTACTAAAAAAGACACACGGGTACGTATCGCTTGAGGACCCCGATGCACGGCAATTGGCACTTGAGGATCCGAGGACTTTTTTGAAGAAGTACACCGCACCGGTCATTATTGATGAAATTCAATACGCACCTGATCTCGTGAGTTACATCCAGGGCATCGTCGATGAACATCGTCAGTCATACGGACAGTACATACTCACCGGATCGCAGAATTTTCTTCTCATGCGGCAGGTGTCGCAGTCGCTGGCGGGAAGAGCTGCGCTTATGACACTCTATCCATGCTCGGTAAGTGAAGTAGACCTCTCGAAGAAGCATCCACGATCAAATCCACACGATGTGGCAGACTGGATATTACGGGGAGGCTATCCAGAACTTCGGGCAAATCCGAAACTCGAGAGGAGAAGGTGGTGCGGCGCATACATTCGCCTCTATGTCGAGCGTGATGTGCGAAACCTGCTCAATGTAGGAGACATTACGGCATTCGAGAAGTTCATCAGGCTCACAGCTCTGCGAACGGGACAAATTTTGAACATCAGCGATCTTGCCAGGGACGCGGAAGTGAGTCCCCCGACAGCAAAACGATGGCTCTCGATTCTCGAAGAGAGTTATATCATTTATCTTCTTCGTCCCTACTACGCCAATCTCTCGAAACGTCTCATAAAGTCTCCAAAAATATATTTTACCGATACGGCCCTCGCCAGCTATCTGATGGGTATTCATAACGAAGACAGTCTCATGGAGGGGCCGCAATTCGGACCGCTCTTCGAAACAGCCGCTATCATGGAGCACATAAAATATGATAGTTACTCCGATAATTCCGCCAGGTTTAGCTATTTTAGAACGAAGGACGGTATCGAAATTGATCTTCTCATCGAAGATAATGCACAGTTGTACGCAAGAGAAATGAAGACGACACGTACTCTGATGCCGCGCATGGCAGAAAATCTCATTCGCACAGAGGAACTTCTTAAAAAATCCGTTCACAAGACGCTACTCGCTCCCATAGAGAAGGCCGGTCTTTTTTCGCACGACGTCGAAACTCGACCATGGCAGGAGGTGGGGTGGTAGAATCGATTGATCAAAACCTGAAATCATGTTAACTGAGAATTAAACATAAGAATAAATCTCATATTTAATTTCCGACTACTCAAAAGAACATTTTCATTTTCTGTGAAGCTGTTTCTTTCGACATTTCGACGAGTCGAGCCTAAAATAGCCTCAACTATTTCCGCAAAGAAATACATTGTATTACCCCTTAATTCCTCACTCCCTATGTTTCAACGAAACAAAAGGCTCGACTTCTTCCGGAGCATATTTTCCGTAAGGAGTAAAATCGTAGTGTCAACTCTGGCACTCATTTCACTGCTCGCATCAACTCAGAGCGCCTATGCCGCACTTACGATCAGCGCAACGGCGGTCAGGAGCGATGGTGCTTTGAACTCCTCCGGTGCTGCCGGATCGCTAAGTGAATTTGCCGATCTGAATACAACGGGCAACGTAACGATTGGTAAGGCGCTCACGACGGGGACACTGACGGTAGGCAATCAGACCGCAGGAGCATCAGGGGTCGCTTCGGGAACAGTTACTATCAGTTCGGGAGCCACAACAGCGGCAAACTCCGGGGCCGTCACGCTCGCCTCCGGTACGACGACAACATCCGGTACGACGGGTACGGTCACCGTGAAGTCCGCAAACTCAGCGGCAGCCTCGGGTAATGTAACGTTCTCTTCGGGAAATGCAGCCGGTAATGGTGCGTCAGGAGCAGTGTTTATCATGACAGGAACGACGGCTGGAGTGGCCAGTCCGGGCACAATAGCTCTTATGACAGGAACGGCAAGCGGCGCATCAGCGGGAGGCAGTGTTTCGATTAGTACGAGCGGAGGAGGAACCGCATCGACAAACGGGTTTAATGGAGGTGAATTTTCCGTATTGAGTGGCACAGGTTCGGCAGGTGCATCGGGAAATAATAATGGTGGTAATGGTGGCCGAATCATCATGGAGGGCGGTGCAGGTGGAGCGGTTGTCGGAGGATCAAGTAACGGTACGGCAGGAACAGGATCGCAAATTGTATTTCAGGCAGGTAGCGGTGGGGCCGGAACGAACGCAAGCAGCACGGCAGGGAGCGGTGGCAGCGTCACAATCACGGCGGGCTCTGCAGGTGCTGCCAACGGCGGCACCGGTGGCAGCGGTGGAAGGATCATCTTGAGCGGCGGAACAAGAACCGGCTCAGCAGGGTATGGATACGTTTCCGTCGGAAATGGCTCACCGGGAATCGTTGGAGCCTCTTCAGTAGATGATTCAGAGTCGCTCTACGTGAAGGGAAGAGTAGAGCTTGACGGCAATCTTTTCAGGTCCGTAACAACGGGTATCACCGCAGGGACAACGCAATCACAAGCCAATGCCACAGCCCTTACCGCCGACATCAACATTGTCAGCACGGTAGGAACGACGAACGACGGCGTGAAACTTCCGTCAGCGGCTGCAGGCATGATCATATACGTTATCAATCAGGGTGCGAATACGCTGAAGCTTTACCCCGCCTCAGGTGGTACCATCGCAGGCGTGGCACCGGATGCGGCCGTCACCGTCGCTGCAACCGCCATGAATATCTGCGTCGCCTCTTCGACAACGGCATGGGAATGCCAGGTAACAGCGAGGGAGAACTAGGAGTAACACATCTCGGAAAGACTGATAGAGGCACCCTCCCCGCTACGGCGGGGAGGGTCTTTCATATTCGACATACCATCGACCTGCCAAAAAGCACCAGAATGATCTTGCATAATTGTACCATTTTTGTTACAATTACAGCAACAAATATGAAACAATTGTCATCACATCGGCCGACGACGCCACGACAGGAGATAATACTTCGTTTTATAGCTCATGCAGGCGAAGCATCGACGAGACAGTTGCTCAAAAAACTGCAGAAAAAATACATCACATCAGGTGGAATTTCACGCATGACACTTATACGTGACTTGAACGAACTCACCAGTCGTCAATTTCTCACGCGGGAAGGCAAAGGGCGCGCAGTTTACTACACAATTCGTGACAAAAAACGCCCATCAAAAGAATATCTCGGCATCATCCCAAAAGAACTTCGCACCTATTTCTGGGATACCGATCCGCGCAAGCTCTCGCTCACTCGCCACGCCACCTGGATCATCGAGCGAATCCTCGAGTGGGGGAATCCGCAGGCTATTCGCTGGCTCCGGCAGGAGTATTCTGACAGAGAATTGATGCATGTGCTTGAAAAATCCCGATCTATTTCGCACAAGAGCTGGCATTTCTGGAAAATTATGCTAATAAATAGTCATAATCCGTCACCATGCACACAGAAGCACTGGGAGCAGAGGCAAAATACGGCCTGGAGGCGTTAGAAAAATTAAAACTTTTTCAAACCACCCTTAAGTCATTCTATTTGGGAGGCGGTACAGGTCTTGCGCTTCACTTTGGCCACAGGATCTCGGTTGATCTGGATTTTTTTTCCAAAAAATCGTGGAACCAAAATGAATTGATAAGGCATCTGTCCAAAAAAGGAGATTTTGCAGTAGAAAACGAGGAAAAAGGTACATTACACGGAGTTTTTGAAGGTGCAAAAATAAGTTTTCTACACTATCCATATGAACTTTTAGAAAATCCACTGGAGGAAAATGGCATAAAAATAGCATCAGTCAGGGATATTGGATGTATGAAAATTGACGCAATGTGCAGCCGTGGAAAGAAAAAAGATTTTATTGATCTCTATTTTTTGCTGAAAAAATTTCCAATGTCGGAATTGATTGAAATGTATGCCAAAAAATATAATCTCACAAAAGTGAATCCAATGCATATTCTGAAAAGTATGACGTACTTTGATGATGCTGATGGTGATCCAGATATCGTTTTTATTGGAAAAAGGATATCATGGGCTACAATTAAGCATCAAATCATCATGGAGGCGCAGAGGGCGAAAAATATCATTTTAAATTCGTGGTAAGATGTCAGAAAAATGAATCCTTCAATCTCTCTCATCATCATCGGCTATAACTCGCGCAGATTTCTCCAAACATGTTTCGATGCCATTTTTGCGCAGACCTATCCGGGCGACATGGAAGTCATCTTCATCGACAACAACTCGAGCGACGACTCGGTGGAGTTCGTACGACAAACCTATGCAGAGCATCTCGAGGGCGATTCGCATCGTCGCCTCACTGTCATCAAAAACCCCGACAATATCGGTTACACCGGTGCGGCCAATCAGGGCATATTCATGAGCAGAGGCGAGTATGTCGTCATCACGAACCCCGATATTATCTACACGCCAGTCTATCTCGGAAAAGCCATCGCGCACATGGAGAGCGATGCATCGATTGCAGCCCTCACGGGAAAAATCATCAAGTATGACTTCGACGCACAGAACGCGGACGGTACGCGTGGCCGTCCAACCAATCTCATCGATACGGTGGGTCTGGCTATTTTTCGCAGCAGACGTGTGATCGACGACGGCCAGGGCTTACCCGACGATGGAAGATTCGACATCGACGCCGTATCGGGCGGACATCAGGTCTTCGGAATTTCCGGCGCCTGCCCGATCTATCGTCGAAAAGCGCTTGAAGACGCGAAAATCGAAACTATGGATAGTCAGGGAAAAGCGGCGTATGAAATTCTCGATAGTAATTTTTTCATGTACAAGGAAGACGTCGATCTCTCGTGGAGACTCACGCTGCTGGGCTGGAAGTGTTGGTTTGATCCCCGTATAGTCGCATACCACGGCCGTGGTACGGGCGTACAGCAGCGCTTCGATACGCGTCAAATGCTCTCGCACAGAGACGCCCTCACACCATTTCAAAAATCGTACTCATTCACGAATCAGCGCCTCATGCAGGTCAAAAACGAACTCAGCGGCAATTTCTGGCACGACGCACTCTCCATCGTAGTGCGCGAACTCGGCTCGCTCATCTACATCACGGTAAAAGAGCCATACAACTGGAAATCGCTCATAAAATTCTTCCGCCTCCTGCCCTCGACACGGCGCAAGCGTCGTCAGATCATGGCGAAAGCAGAGGAGAGGTGGCGCGACAGAGGAGGTTTACCCGCCGCCGCAAAATACATGCAGCAGTGGTTCGTAAACAAATCAAGGTACGTGGAGTAAAAGAGTGTCACCGATTGCCAAGCTCAACCGACCGCTTGTAGGCCGCATCTACCGCCGCAATGATAACTTCAGCAAGTCCCCGTTTGTCGAAGACTTCGAGGGCTTGCTCAGTAGCCCCGCCCTTCGAGGCAACACGTTGGCCCATGACTTCAGGGTCGAAATCGCTGCGGTGAGCGGCAAAAACACTGGCTCCATCAAACGTTTCGAGAGTGAGCGCTCTGGAAAGTTCGGATGAGAGTCCGATGTTACGACCCGCCGCCATCATGGTTCTCATGAAATACCATACGTACGCCGGTCCGCAGCCGCTTATCGCCGTGGCTTTGTCTATATCTTCCTCGGTGTCGAGCTCATGGGCAGCTCCGACACTCTGGAGAATCTGCTGCACGAGCTTTTTCGTAGCGGTATCGGCAATGTCGCAGTACCACACACAGACACTCCGGCCAATCGAGGCCAGCAGGTTCGGCATCACGCGGACGATACGGGGAGAAATTTCACCAAACCAGGAAGTAAGAGAATCAAGTCTCACTCCCGCCGCAATGGAAATGACGAGAGTTTCACGAGTAAGGACACCCGAAATATCACGACACGTTTGCGCCATATCGGCGGGCTTCACGGCCAGGATGACGACATCGGCACCGCGTACTGCATCAACATGGCTTGCCGTAGCCACAATTTCAAGCGAGTGAAAAACCGGATGTTTCTCAACATTTCGTTCACAGACGGAAAGTTCGAGTGGTTCAGTGTCAAATTCAGTGTCGAAATGCTCATGGAGTCCGCGCGCAAACGCCTCACCCATGTTTCCGCCGCCGATGATCGTAATTTTCATGGGCACATGATAGCAAATCAGAAAACTTCTGACCATCGGAGTATCGACGAACCAATCAGGACTCATCGGCGCCCATCGGCCAGTTTAGGGACCGCTGAAAAACGATGGAATACAAGGAAACAAGGAGCTTCCGAACGAGTCGTACGAAGCTGTACGGCGAGAAGGAAGTGACGAAGTTGACGCCGTAGTGCGCGTTTTTCAGCGGTTCCCTCACACCAGCGCCGCCATCACGCCAAATCTTCCAGTTAAGCGGTTTTCCCTGCGGTAAGAGAAAAACTCGTCAGGATGATCGTAAGTGCACACATCGCTGAATTCGATATTCGATGCTTTCACATCGGAAGCAAGGAGCTGGTCTTTCGTGGCGGCCGCAAAATCAACACGTTTGTCGTGCAAAATGTATCTATGAAAATCCTGAGGCAGCTCATTGACCGGATCAGTGAAGTAGTGGCAGCATGCCATGAGGGCAGGTCCGACGCACACAAGGATGTTCGGCGGTTTCGTGCCAAATTCACGCGACATGGTCGCGATCGTTTTTCCGACAATATTCTGCACACAGCCCCTCCAGCCATTATGCACCATGCCGAGCGCCTTGCCGACAGGATCGAAGATGATAATGGGCTGACAGTCGGCCACCTGCAGCAGCAGCGTAATATCCCTCCGATTGGTAATGAGCGCATCGGTGTCATCAATTTCATGAATATCGTAGTTCGGTTCAGGGAGATTTTCGCCTTGCCGAAGAATGGCAATGTGATCGCTGTGCGTCTGGTTCGCAGAGACGAGCGTCGTTTTCCTCCCGTGGAGAAAAGTTTTTTCAAAAAAATCCTGAGCCAATTGTCGGTTTTTGAGCACATTTGCATCCGGATCGCCGATACCGAAGCGGAAATTGAGAGTATCAAAAGGCTTCTCGCTCATTCCGCCGCTGCGCGTAAAAATGGCATGAGCCAGCGTACCTCCATGGGAGTCGAGGAGAGAGAAGCGGTAAAAAGGAAGGAGGGAGGGGTGCTTAATGAACATGCCGAGAAAAAATACTACAGAAAGATAGGGAAAAGCACAAGAATTTTCCACCGCCACTCGAGAGTTCTACCCCGGCCTCACCTGTCCACTGCCGCGAATTTTCCACTTGTAGGTCGTGAGTCCTTCAAGGGCAAAAGGGCCGCGTGCATGGAGTTTTTGTGTAGAAATACCGATCTCAGCGCCGAGTCCGAACTGCGCGCCGTCGGAAAATTGCGTCGAGGCGTTCCAATAGACGCATGCGCTATCGACACGCCGCAAGAATTCTTCAGCATTCTCGGCACTTTCCGTCACGATGCACTCGGAGTGCTTCAGACTGTGAATGTCAATGTGGGAGGTGGCTTCATCGAGCGAGTCAACGATGTGCACGCTCAAGATGTAATCGAGAAACTCAGTATCGAAATCACGTGCAGGGTCAAGTACGGCAAGTTTTGGATAATGATTTTTCGAAACAGAGCAGGCTTCTTCAGCACTTCCGCCACACGTTTCACATCGCAAAATACACATCGCCGCCTCATCACACCGCAGCTCCACGACCGGATGAGGCCGGTTGCGACTCGATGCCAGGAGCGCCGAAGCAAACGCACGCAAAAATTTTTCCGCAATAGCGCGATGAACAAGCAGCACATCGAGCGCATTGCAGATGCCCACCCGTCGGGTCTTCGCATTCACGGCTATAGCCACGGCCTTCTCGATATCAGCCTTCTCATCGATGTACATGTGCACCACGGAAGCGCCGGTTTCAATCACCGGCACGAGCGACTCTCGCGCCACAAAATCAATCAAGCCCTTTCCTCCGCGCGGAATAACCACATCAATCAGACTCTTCATCTGAAGTAATTCGCCAACCACATTTCGATCCGTCGAGTCAACGAACATCACCGCATCCCGCGGAAGCCCGCGAAGGTCCAGTGCCTTCCAAATGCACTCTACAATCGCCCGATTCGTTTCCAGAGCCTCGGAACCGCCTTTGAGGATCACGGCATTTCCACTCTTAAGCGCCAGAATCGTCGAATCGATCGTCACATTCGGTCGCGCCTCATAGATCATGAGAATCACTCCGAGTGGCACACGGGTACGCTCCAGTCGTAAACCGTTTGGTCGCTCAATCTCTTCGATAATCTCTCCAACGTAATCCTTCAGCTCGGCGACATGATGCACTTCTTTGATCGAGGCATCGAGACGATCCTTCTCAAAAACAAGACGGTCATTTGCATTTCCATGCAACGATTTTTCAGCATCAACATCACGCCTATTCGCCGTGATAATCGCTCCGCTCCCGTCGGTAAGCTCCTCGGCAATGAACTCCAAAAGTGCATTTTTTTCATCCGAACTCAAACCGGCGACCTTACGGGAAGTCGCAACCACCCGCCGAACCCGATCTTCAAGCATGCTCATAACAGCTACAAGGCTATACGCTAGCGCAGATTTCATCAAGCGCAAAAATATGGGCCAGGCGTAAAATATGCCACCTGGAAGTATACCACGCCCACCTTGTGTCGCCCAAAAAAATCCACTATACTTGCGCCCGCATTAAAGAAAAAACTCCTATGGACATCATCTGGCACGGACACTCATGTTTCACCATCAAGGGCAAGCGCGCAACCATCGTTACCGATCCGTACGTCGGAACCGGTTCCAAACATGAGAAATTCAAGGGCGATATGGTGCTGGCGAGTGAGCTGCAGTCGGAAAAGCTCGCAGAAGTGGAGGGACAACCGGTGAAAGTCGATCTCCCCGGAGAATACGAGATCAGGGGTGTTTCAATTCAGGGCATTCAGGCGCCAAAAAAAACCGTCATCTATACATTTCTCGTCGATGATGTGAAAATCTGTCACATGGGTCAAATCAGTGACACGCTTCCGGATGAAATGATTGAAAAAATCGGCGACGTAGACGTGCTCATGATCCCCGTTGGAGGCAAAGGTGGCGACAAAAATGGTCTTGAGGCCAAAAAAGCGCACGAGATAATCGAGGATATCGAACCACGCCTGGTCATTCCGATGGGCGATGAGAGTGATGCGGTCCAATCTCTTCTGAAAATCTCCGGTGTAAATCCCGAACCGAAAGACCTCCTCACGATCGCGGGCAGAACGCAGCTTCCACAGGACAAAACGGAGTATGTGGTGTTGAATGCTAGATAGAGCGAGAGCGAAACGAAAACCACATTTACTCCGGCTTCACATTCATTTTTCATCCTCATTGCGCCATCATTTTTTTGTCTCTTCACGCCTTCGTAGTTCAATGGATAGAACGGTCCCGTCCTAAGGGATAGATGTAGGTTCGATTCCTACCGAGGGCACCAGAGGAATAAGGACTTTACCCTTTGCGGGAAGATAAACACAAATAATCTCACAGCAAAACTACTCTCATACCTTCACAAGTCTACCAACCACCGCCTTGATTCTTCTCACGCCATCGCTGACGGCTTCTTCTTTCGTAATTTTAAATGACTTCAAAATGCCCGTGTGCTCGACGTGCGGCCCGCCGCAGACCTCCTTGGAGAAGTCACCTATGAAGTAGACTTTTACCTTATTTCCGAGAGTGGCGTACTTGTCATCAAAGATGCCAATCGCACCGCGGCGCTTCGCCTCCTGCACATCAAGAATTTCGAAGTGAACGGGAAGGTCGCGCACAATCGCATCATTCACCAGCCGTTCCACCTCGGCAATCTGCTGCGGTGTCATTTTTTCGGTATGAGAAAAGTCGAATCGCATTCGTTCGCGGGTAATGTTGCTGCCCTTCTGGAAAACATGCGGACCAAGAACCGTGCGCAGTGCCTGATGGGATAGATGTGTCGCAGTATGAAGCATCGTACACTCTTCGCTGTGATCCGCGAGTCCGCCAGCGAATTTCTGGTCCGCACCGGCACGCGAGAGCTCCTGATGCGATTTAAAGGCTTCGTCGAAGGACGCACCTTCGAGCTTCAGCCCGTACTCGCGGAGCATCTCTGCGATAAGCTCTTTAGGAAATCCAAATGTTTCATAAAAATAAAACGCCCGCTTGCCGGAGAATTGGAAATTTCGGCTGTTAATTGTATTTAGAAATTCTTGAAGACTATCTCGTTCTCCAGCTGAAAACAACGCAAACAGCTTATCGTTTTTCTGCTCATCACTGAGGCCCGCGTGCGGACCAGCGCCGCGTATAATCATCTGAACATCCTTCATTTTCGGAGCAAGAAAATCTGAAATGCGTTTCACCTCCGGACTACCGGTGTCAAATGCTTGTTTGAGAAGATTGAACCACTGGAGAATGGTCACGAGCCACTTTTCGCCGACGAAAGTTACTTTAAACGGCTCCATTTGTTTCTGAAACTCTTTTTCACCTTTAATAAGCGTCTCTCGGAAGCGCGTCTCTTCGTGATCGAGTTCTTTGTGAATTTTTTCACGGGCAGCCAGAAGCTCCGGATAAGCATCTTTGTAAAGGTCGATGTAGGATTCACTAACCATCGCGGTAAAGTTCTCGGCAATGCCGAGCTGGGTGCCACATCGAACCGCACGTCGAATCAATCGGCGCAAAATATACCCCTGGTCGGTATTTGAAGGTGCAACACCCCATCGATCGCCAAGAATAAAGACGGATGCGCGGAGGTGGTCGAGGATGATTCGAAAGGCACGAGTACGTTGTTCTTCGCTGAGTTCCTGCGTTGCTGCCTCCGGGTGTTTAGCTGTTGATTTTGGATGTTCATCTGCCGTCTCTAAATGTTCAGCCAGGCTTTCCTGTACCGCATTTTCAATCGCACGCATCGGGCCGGAAAAAATCTCCGTCTCGTAAATGCTGGACGCACTCTGTAAAATGGCCGCCACACGCTCTAATCCAAGTCCGGTATCGACATTTTTTTGCACAAGCGGCTCAAACTTCCCATCTGCGGTTTTGTGGTACTGCATAAACACATCATTCCAGATTTCCACGAATCGTCCGCAGTCGCAGTTCGGATGGCACTTCGGTAAAATGGCTTCCGGATGAGATTTTCGCGCTTCTTCATGGATCGACATATCGGGTCTCACGAGGTAGAACATCTCCGTATCGGGTCCGCACGGGCCCGTCTGCCCGGCTGGCCCCCACCAGTTTTTCTTTTTTTCGTAGGCGAAGATGCGCGCACCGCCGGCATTTTCACTCGCATCATCACGCCATCCCGCCGGGACATCTTCACCCGCCTCCCCCTCGGTCGCCCCGATGCCGATTTTTGCGAACTGCTCTTTCCAGATTGCGATCGATTCTTCATCTTTTGGCGCGTCAGAGTCACCGCGAAACACCGTCACGTAAAGCAGCTTCGGGTCGAGCTCAACGCCATAATCATCAGCACTGCCGGTCAGAAATTCAAAACTCATTTCAATCGCTTCTTTCTTGAAATAATCGCCGAGCGACCAGTTGCCCATCATCTCGAAAAACGTGCAGTGCGAGCTGTCGCCAACCTCATCAATGTCATCGGTTCGGATACACTTCTGCGCATCTACAAGCCGTTTACCGCTCGGGTGCGCCTCACCCATGAGGTACGGCACGAGCGGATGCATGCCCGCCGTCGTGAAGAGCACAGTGGGATCATTTTCCGGAATCACACTGCTGCTCGGTATCTGGGCATGCCCATATTTTTTCACAAAAAAATCAAGGTATCGCTGTCGAAGTTCGTGAGAAGAAAGGGGTTTCATATTTCTATTTCATACTTCTAATGGTGCCATACTTCGCACACTTTAATAGGATTTTACCCTTTCGGCAAGCGCAAAAAATTGGTTGTTGTTGATTTTTCGGGCGGCGCATTTTATTGTGAACCCAACAAGTCTTCCCGCAAAACTTTCGAAAAATCCCCATACTCTTTTTCTTTACGCTTTCACAACTTCTTTTCACGGGGTCAAGAAATTATTTTCTTAACCCCTTTTTTATGGAAGTTGCAACTTCGACTCAACTTGATGCACAGCAGTCACTTGATCCGCAGCAACTCAACGATCGTCAGCTCTTCGACTACTGCCAGCGCGTAGGCGGTATGGCCCTGAAGGCGCGCAGGCATTTTATTGGCTTGCTGCCGCTGGTAGAGAGGAGGAGGCTCTATGAGCGATTTGGCAGCGTGTATTCCGTATACGATTTCGCCGCGAAAATTGGCGGAATCGGGAGAGAAATTGTTATAGAAGTACTGCGATTGGATGCGCAGTTACGGGACTATCCGCTGATAAGAAAATTGCTTTATCGTGGAAAGATCGGGTGGACAAAAATACGAATGATAACGCACTGGATCACTATTGATTCACAGAAGGAATGGATTGCAAAGCTGGAAAATTTATCAAAACTTGCTTTGGCCACATATATTCGAGAAATGTCCGCACAGCACAGCGCAGAACTGCAACAAACAATAGTCGACAATATGCAATTTTCCAAATCACACGCACAATTGACATTGAATAATTCGATCGCAGAATCACATATTTTGAAAAAAGTAGGCGAAAATAAAGCTGAAAATTTCCCCGGGGAAATTTTCGAAATGAACGAATCAGAAACAGATGCTCCATCCAAACTCAAGTCTCTCTCTTATTTCCGCGAAACCATGACATTCTCGGTTCGTTCCGATCTCGCCGCACGCCTTCGGCTCTTTCGTCAGAGGCTTGAAAAAGAGAGAAAAGAAATCATTACATGGGAGGAGGTCATGGATGAGTTTCTTCAACTGGCGGAGGGTGAAACAATAGAAAAATCAGGAACGGAAAAATCAGAGGAACTGAGGATAGGCAGGGACAACACTCCCGTCCAGTCTTCTGCGGGCACGGAAAAAATCACTGTTCCCGCCACTCCCACTTCAGCCTCCCGTCATATTCCAAATGCCGTCAAACGCGAAGTACTCAAGCGCTACAACGGTCTCTGTGCTTTTCGCGACTGCGCCAAGCCCGCAGAAATCCTTCACCACACGCGGCGTTTCGCACTGACAAAAAATCTTTCCACAGCACAGGTTCACGATCCCGACTTCATAAAACCGCTTTGTAAAGCTCACGAGCGCATCGTACATGCAACACTCATTCAGGACGAGGAGGTCGATCCCGCAACGTGGAAGCTATTGCCATCAGCCGATACGGCTTCATCCAGGCATGGAGTTGATCAGGCGGTAATGGCTTTCAGAAAGCCGAAATAGCCAAGCCAAACATGCCAAAATAAACCAAGCAAAATAAGCCATGCTATACTGGCAGCATGGTCATCGGCATCAATGCTCGCGCTCTGCTCGACATCTACACGGGTATCGGACAGTATACCCTCAATCTGCTCAAAGAGTTTGAAAAAATAGAAAAAAAAAGAGATTCGGACAATCTCGATTTTGGCAGTACCAATGGCGCAACCGAGGTGAAATTTGTCATCGTTGTGCCAAGCGAATCATGTGCAAAAATACTTCACGAAAAAAAGATATACCCGCGCGATATATGCGAAATCAACGTACTTCCGGAGATAACGTGGCTTCCGCTAGGTCTTCGCAGACACTACTGGGAGCAAAGACAACTTCCGCGATTCTTCAATGAGTATCGTGACGACTCGGGCAGGAGTATCGATGCCGTATTTCTCCCATATGTCTGCCCTCCGTGGATGAAATCATATTCATACAAAACAAACTCACGCAAAACAAAAACGTTCATGACCATCCACGACGCCATTCCATGGACAGATGATACCTATCGAACCGGCCTGCTCTCGCATCTCTCGCACGTCATGGCAAAACGTTCGCTCAAGCACATTGATCAGCTCATCACCGTCTCGCATACAGCAGCAAAAGATATCGCAAAAGCAACGGGAATCCCGGAAGCATCACTAAAAGTGATATACAACGCACCCGGTGAAATTTTTCAACAGGAAGAATGGTCTGAAGAATCAATGTCTGGCGAATTGATGAATAACCAGAACAGGCCGCCACCACAAACTCTGACACGTTACGCCCTCTACGTCGGCGGCTACGACAAGCGAAAAAATGTGGGACAGCTCACGAAAATGTGGACAAAATATGGGCAAGGGCCGCTCGTACTCGTCGGTGGCAAGGTACGTGACACGAAACTTTACAGCGACTATCCAGACGTATACCCAACAAACAATTTTTCTCTTTCAGATGCGAAAAATTCATTGACAAATCTGACAAAAAAGAATACATTGCAGGTAGTACAGACGGGCTTCCTCAGCGACGAATCGCTTGCAGAAATCTATCGCACGGCACGTGTTTTTTTACATTTTTCAGAAAAAGAAGGCTTCAATATCCCAATTACGGAAGCTATGGCATCTCACATTCCCATGCTGCTCTCTGATACTCCGGTTCACCGCGAAATAGCCGGCACGGCTGCCATGTATGTCAATCCCTCAGATGAGGAGGCGATAAAAGAGGCATTCGATCGTATTTGGAATGATGAAAAACTACGAAGCGATCTCATGGAAAAATGCAGAATCGTAAAGAAGTCGTACTCATGGAAGAGAAGTGCGCAGGCCTATGTGGATCTTTTTACGAGATAATTTTTACGAAATAACATGACACCCATGAGCATCTCCATAAATTTCACAACAATCATCGTCCTCCTCATAAATGCGATCTCGCTGCTCTTTCTGATTTTTGGACTACGCAGACTGAAACATTACTCGCGTCAAATGGCCCTCGAGGAAAGTCAGTATACGAGGATGTTTGGGCATGTTGACTTACGAACATGGGTCTATGCCTATGTATTCTTCGTGATTTTTTACGGTACCCTTCTCTGGTTCGCGGTTCTCTAAACAATGAATCGAATGGAAACAGACTCAATGAAAGATCGAAATTTCCGCGGACAGGGGCCAAATGAGCACGTATTGGCCTTCTGCCGCAAGCACTGGATCGCCTTTTTTCATAACATAGCGACCTTCGCATTGTTCATCGCGCTGACCTTTATCTTTATGGCAAACACGGGATTTCTCGAGAATATTTTCAGTCCGGGACTCTACGAGGCGGTAACGCTCATCGCAGGAGCACTCATGATTTATTATGTGCACTATTTTTTCCAGAAGCTCATCGAACATTATTTGAGCGTAGTGATCATCACCGACATGCGACTCATACTGATAAATAAATCGGCATTTTTTGTGAACGACAAAGAGTATATCGATCTGCTCAATATTCAGGATGTACACAAGTGCCAAACGGGTTTTCTCCAGAATATTTTGGGTTTTGGCGATCTTCAGATTCGACTCTCCATGATGAGCGCCACAGGTGTCGAACTCACGCATATCCCGAATCCCGATTATCATGCGCGCCTCATCAATAAAGCGCGCGTCGCCTACCTCGAACAGCAGCGCGAACATGGAATAATCAGAATTCGGGAGCCGCAGAGGAAAGTGGAAGAGAGGAAAGAAATAGAGTAGAGTAATGTTGTGCCCTGTTGCATGCTGATTTACTCATATTACACTATGACTCTCGATGACACGTTCAAAAAAAATCGCAAAATCCTGGTTGGCGGTCTACGAAACACTGCTCGCCCGCGCGGATAAAATTCCGCTTTTGATAGAGCTGCTGCGTTTGCATGAAGAGTTTTCAGATACTCATCGCGAACTCCTCGGCAACCTCACTGAAGTTCGCAGCAGTACGGCAGGCATGCCCCTTCCTTCAAAAGAAAAACTCGAAGCGGAAAATCGGCTCACGAAGACATTGAAATTGGTTCTTGCCGGCATCGCGGAGGCGCGCGCGTTGAAAAATAACAACCAGCTCACAAAACTCCTCGATGAGTTCGAACAGCTCGACAAGAAAATCAGGTGGGTCATCGGCACCTATAATGGTGAAATTCGGGAGCACCGGATACTCCTATTTTGCCTTGAATTAAACAAATATAAGATTTTTGAATTTTCCCCTTGACGGTGAGTGTGCGCTCACCTATGATGGCGGTGTACATTCGTTTTCTTAATCAACACCACCATGGAAACACTCACAGAGAGACAGGAGCAGGTGCTCGAACTCATTCGCAGCTATCAGCTCGAGTACGGCACATCGCCGACACTTCGTGAACTGCGGGAGCTGCTCAAGGTCAGTTCAGATAATGGTATCTTGAAGCATCTGGACGCCCTTGAAGAAAAGGGATACATCTCACGCCGTGATGGATCGCGGAGCATTGAGATGCTCGAGAGTGTGAAAAAACGTCTCGACACTCCGAGTGAAACGCGGCTGCCGCTTCTCGGGAGCATTCCCGCCGGCGGGCCGGTCATGAGCGAGGAGTACATCTCGCGCTGGTACACGGTGGGCGAAGATCTCGTCTACAAGATGAATGGATCATTTATGCTCAGGGTAAAGGGCGACAGCATGATTGATGCAGGTATTCACGAGGGAGACATCGTCATTGTTTGCAGCAAGCTCCAGCCGAAAGTAGGGGATATCGTCGTTGCGCTCGTCGACAGCGGAAACACCGTGAAGCGTCTCATGCGTGATCGCCACGGCTACTATCTCAATCCCGAAAATAGGAAATATCGGCCAATCTATCCGAAACACGACCTCAACATTCAGGGCGTAGTGACCGGTTTGGTGCGGCTCTACAAAAAGTAGTGGCATCATCCACCATCATTTCCACATTTTTGCAATTCTCCTCAGGCATTTCACAATTAAGGCACTTCTATAATCTCGTTCAATATCTCGTTAAAAAATAATTTTTTAACCCATTCTTTTCTATGACCCTCTTTTTCCTCCTTCACTCACTCTATCGTCCCGTTCGGCTCGCCTCTCCGCAGTTCACCCGACGCACACTTCTTCAGTCGCTTATGCGCTCGCTTATACATCGGCTCTTCGGACCGCTTCTTCAGCCCGCAAGGCAGAAAATTCGCCGCACGGCACTCGCACGGCATCACGCCTTCACTGCGAGTAGAACGGCCCGTCATCAAGACAGTTGCCACTTTCAGCTCCGGGCATTATAATCGGCTGGCTTTCGGATAAATTTCACGAAAATTTCACCTCCAAAGCTGAAATCGCGCCGTCCTAGCTCAGCGGTAGAGCATCGGTATCGTAAACCGAGGGTCGTGGGTTCAAATCCCATGGACGGCTCCATGAAGAGTATGATATTCGCACATCCTAGAATTGGTAACGTTTCCAGGCCTATCTTTACGACATTTTTTTCGGTATAGTCGGCTCTAGTCGTCGGAGTATGGCGCAGTTGCTTAGCGCGCACCCATGGGGTGGGTGAGGTCCCGGGTTGAAGTCCCGGTACTCCGACCAGCAGACAAATGCGAAGCATTTGCCTTTTCTTGAAATCACTGAACGATACGAGCTTTCCGATGGGGGGGCTTTCATAATTTGCAGTTCGTGCCGATTTGGACTACACTACCGGCAGCTTTTTTAATTATCTCTTAAGGAATCCTTCAGCTATGGCTAAAAAATTTTTCATTCCGTTATTGCTTTCCCTTTTGATATTTTCCGCCTGTTCAAATTCGTCAGGTGCGAAGAGCGGCGATAAAGCAGGTGGCGGCTCTTCAGGAACAAAAGTAGCAAAAGTCGCCGATGCACCGGAAGGCTGTCCTTCCTCTACGAAACTTACCGCAAAGACGAGCGACCTCAAAGAAATCTCTTTCACACCGAAGAACTCATGGTTGAACGTCTGGGGTTCGACACCGGATCAGGCAAATCTGACATTTGCGACCTATGAAATCCCGAGCGGAAATCCCTACATTACCTATACATACAGCGAAAACGACGCTCTCGTCGTAGTAAAACTGAAGGACTCCGTGAGCAACAAGGTCGGTCTCGGTTCATACGTAAGCAACAAAGACGCCAAGCTGCGCGTGGTGGAAGCAAACGTGAGCTCAAAGAATCTCGCCGGTGGCGTATTCGATAAAAATGGCACGCTCGAGTTTGCCGTATTCGGTCCGAAGTACGCCTGTGGCACGATGAAGTTCGATGATGGCTACAGTCTCTTGAAGGGCGAGTTCATTGCGGAGATTGTCAATAAGTAGAGTCGGCTACTGACGTGTATCCGCACTCAGCATAGACTCCCTCGTAAACAGTAAAGAAAAGCGCTGGTCGCGCGTGAGCGGTCTAGCGAGAGAAAGCGAAGACGGTCCCTCTTCCACAAATACATTTTCAGGATACATTCGGGCAAGCGCCATGTAATCGGCGAAAGTAATGTGCTGCGAAAATTGCGAAACGCGTACCCCCGGCTGTTTCTGAATCGAAAATGTATAGGTATTGGCAAGGAGATTATCGAGGCGAAATGGCAAGCGGTAGCGAATTTTCACGGTGTTGGAACTTCCGGCGGGAGTACGCATGAGGAAGCTCAGATACGCTCTGCCGATATCATCATCGAATTGCAGCTTAAGGGGCATTTGCGCCACAGTGGACGCCATCTGGGGCACAGTGGGCGCCTGCTCGACGATGTTATCGCTTGAAATAATCTCACTGTTATCCGGCAGGTACACTCGAAGCGTTACGAGATTATCTCCCTTTCCGAAAATACGAAGAAAATGTTCGGGAAAATCAGTAAACCCAAAAGGTTTCAGAATCTGCCTCCACTTTGCCTCACTCGCTCCGCTCCAGTGATGGGTGCGCTTGATGCCGAGCTGATGATAGATCGAGCCATCCCGATCGATCATGGTCTCAAGCGAAATGTCCTGGTTCATGTACGCATCGCTTTTGTTACCGCCCGAAGATACGGCGACGACACTCAGAAAATCTTCATCTTTCTGCGCGCCGCTCATGTGCCCGTCGGCTCCAAGTGTCTCGAAAAAATGCTGCACAAGGGAATTTTCCGAGTAGGCGAGAATATTTTTCTGAACAATTTCTTCCAGAATTACTTTCTGAAACATCTCCATATGCTTCGGCTGAAAAAGCTTCATCTGAACCGAGGGCAGGAGGTCTTTCATAATTTTTTTAGGATCTTCCACTCCTGAACGCTTCGTCTCAATCATGTAGGTGAGCACCTCGCGGTAATTCTCAGCCGTCAGAGGGGCGGCGAGCTGTGAAATTTCAACCGGGCCGGTAATCTCAAGAACTCTCTGCAAAAGACCCTGATTCACCGCAATGACCGTATCAAGCGGCACTCTGGCTTCTCTGCGGTAGAAAGAGAGGAGTTTCTTTCCGGAAACGGCAAAATCGGGAGAAAAATTTGCATCACGGAAAAACCACCGATCGGTGAGAGAGGCGAGTTCCGGCGGTGGCGGATCGGATTTTTCATAGGGGACAGGCAGGTCATAAACATCCTGGAGAGCCAAATTCACGACCCGTCCGTGGTCTATTACAAGGTCAAGGTAACTCCCGATGAACCCCCCCGTTGCACGAACTTCATCGGTATTCTGCAAGAGTACCAGCGTGTGGTGGGCACCACCATCACCGAGAATTTCGAGAATACCGGGAAGCATCGAAGCGGCATCGGCAAGGAGACGCTCTGACTCCGAAAGGAGCCGCAAGCCTGCATCAAATGAGGCGAGGTAGGCCTTCGGAACAATACTCCTGACATCAAGAAAACGTCGACTTACCGCATCGATATTGGAACGAACAGCATCAATTTTTTTCTGAACAGTTTTGAGAAGCGAAAGTGCCGTTGGAGAATCGGATTGTCTGCTATTCGACATATCTCGGGCAAAATAATCCGGAATCTGGCGCATCATGGAAGCGACAGTCGTGAGCTCCTCTCCGCTGTCGGCGAGGAGTTGGCCGGATTCAAGCACGGAAGCATACTTGCCAAGTACGGGATCTTTTTGAAGAAACCAGACTTTTTCCTGTGCGCGGGCAAACTGCGAATACGCCTGCTCAAACATGTTTTTTGCCGCACCGGGTTCACGTAAGCGGCCGGCACCAATCAATTGGGAATAGCTTTTTTTCGCAGAAACGGCCAGCTCATTGAGAAGTTTTTCACCGGCAGAAAAACTCCGCGCCGAAGCAATGACGAAGAGAATAAAAATTCCGCACACCGCCAGCGTGGAAAGCTGGACAAAGACAGATGTACGCCGATCATGTACTTTTTTCGATACGAGAGTGGCGCTCTCTCTCGGCGAGAGATCCGATGCGCTCACCACGCGGTGTCGCTCGGAAAGATCAAGTACGAAGGGGGAAGATACGGATTCGGGCTTCTGCCCACCTTCTTTCTCGCGGGGAATATGGAATTCCATGTTCTTTTTTTAAGGAGAAATGAGTATGAGAGTTTCAAGCATGTCCTGATCAGCATGGCTTCCAAAAGAAAGTTCACCAAAATCGGTCCGCATGAAGAGGATATCATCAGTGTGCTTGAGCTGTCTTGCAAAATGAGGAGTATCACGGAGACTGCGACCGGACAATGGCGAAGAATTCGCAGAAGAAAGGGCTTTCCACTGACCTCCTTCATTCCCAATCGCATACTCGTCAACCGGAAAATTTTTGAGCGTATCGTACAATGGCATCCATGAGCGCAGAAAAGCATCGAGTCGAGCGGGAGCGGTGAGTATATCAATTATTTCACTGGTGCGTTTGAAATTCGCTCCCCCAGCGAAAAATTCCGTCTTGTCGGAAAAAGAGCGGGCAAGACTCGCGCGGTATTTTTCGCCATGAACAGGAAATATAAGATTTTTTGACCGCACATTTTCAGAAAAGAGCGCATGGTGCTGGATAAAAATCATATCATTGAGAATATCAATGCCCACAGCCTCTCTGGAAAAATGTTGAACCAAACTCCTCATGAGTGGCTGAAGCGGCGATTCGACAGGTGACACAGTCGGCGACATGGAAGCATTATCTCGCAGCAAAAAGAGTTCTGCAGGTTTCCCGTACACAAGGCCAAAACTGTGTCGCGAAAATCCACGGGCCACACGCAAAAACGCTTCATCCGATGAGAGGCTGCGCCGCCTCGCCTGAAGAATCGCAGCGGCAGCAGTCTCATCGGAAGCGACAACAACAGAGTTTCCAAGGGCAAAAAGAACAGTAGGCGATGAAGCCGGATACTGATAGGTGGTAACACCATCGATCACCTTTTCCTGGAGCGTTTCTTCAATGCCAGAAATTCGACGACTGCGGAAAAAATCAAGCGCAAGTTCTTCATCTTTCACCTCGAGAAAAATGGCGCTTCTCCTGTCGCCAAGAAGCGCAAATCCAATTCGCCCAGAAATCCACGGATAGATGTCATTCACGAAATCGACATTGAAGAATGAATTAACGTGCTGAACAAGACTGGCTACAGTTGGCCATTTCCCGTTACTCTGTTCAGAGAGGAGCTGGAAGCTCGCTAAGGCCTCACCGTCGAGTCGCGCGTCAAACTCGGCAAAGGCGATGGTATCAGGAGGAAGGTATGAGGCGATGGACTTCGGGCCGGAGAAAAGATTCCAGAAAAGGACTGCAAAGAGAGCCAAAATCAAAAATACACTACCTGCCCATTGTTCGAATATTTTTACCATGTTCAAAGAGAATTCTGCTCTTTACCGGCCTTATTCGCAAGCTGTCCGCACGCCGCGGCGATATCCTGTCCGAGGCTCACGCGAATGGTCGCCGGAATGCCGGCTTCCTCGAGAATATCACGGAATCGTCGAATGGCAGACTTTTCGGAACCCTTGATATCCGGAATATCCGTCGCATTGTAGGGAATGAGATTGACGTGGCACAAAATCCCGCGAACAAGCCTGGCAAGCTCTCTCGCGCACGTCTCGCTATCATTGATTCCGCGGAGCATGACATACTCAAAGGAAATTCTCCGTTTCGTCTTCGCCAGGTAATATCGGACGGCATCCATGAGCTCGCTCAGGGGATACCTTCGGGCAATGGGCATGATTTTTTCACGCAGCTCTTGAGTGGGGGCATGGAGCGAGAGAGCGAGATTCACCTGGAAGGGTTCATCGGCAAAGGCGCGGATCTTCTCGGCAATACCGGCGGTCGAAACGGTAATCTTCCGCGCACCAAGCCCGAGATATCGGCTGTCCATGAGAGCGTGAAGCGACTGCATGAGATTTTCATAATTACGAAAGGGCTCGCCGATGCCCATGTACACGACGTGATTAAGCTCTTCTCCCTCACGTTTCAGTATCCGCGCAAAGTAAATCACCTGATCGGCAATCTCCTCCCAGGTAAGGCTTCGTTTGAACCACAATGTTCCCGAGGCACAGAACGCGCACTTCAGGGGACATCCAACCTCTGAAGAAATGCATACCGTCCGCCTCCCATCAGAAAACCGCATGAGCACGCCCTCAACAGTATTTTTATCGGGAAGTTCAAAGAGTATTTTCGTCGTCGAGCCGTCGGAAGAAACTTCGCGCGCAATCGGCTTCACGGTAGAAATCGCTAAACTTCGCGAAAACTTCTCGCGCAGATTTTTTGGGAGCGTCGTAATGTCTTCAAACGCCGACATCCCTTCATGATACAGTGCCTGCATGATCTGTTTCACGCGGAAAGCAGGAACGTCGTGTTCTTTACAAAACGAAGCGAGCTGTTCATGGGTGAGCATGGCAAAAAACACTTTTAGAGTGTCATTCTATATTTTTTTTATCTTTTATCAAGCAAGATTCAGGTTCGAAAGCTCAAAATTATTTCGGCTACAATTGCAGCCGCTCTTCGGAACTTCTCACCAAACGGCTTCATATGGCTACGCAAAAGTTCACGCCGCTTCTCATTTCGAGCCAGGTCGCTCAAAAGTTTCACAAAATTCTCTCCATCATTTTTTCCCGGCACGATCACTTCAGCCGCCCTTGCAGTCGCCAGAATATTGGCATTCACAACCTGATCCCCGCGACTCTGCGAAGTTCCAAGCGGCACAAGCACTGTCGGCTTTTCCAGCGCGCACAACTCTGCAATCGCACCTCCACCAGCCCGACTCACGACCACATCAGTGGCAGCGTACACGTCTGCGAGTTCATCCTGTAAATAGGGAAAAATCCGGTACGAAGAATTTCGCTTTTCGAGGAACTCAACGAGTGATTTTTCTGCGGCTGCTCCAATCAAATGCACGACATTGTAGTATTTCACAAGTTTTTCCAAACACTTCCAGACGAGCGAATTGAGGCTCTTCGCACCCAAACTTCCGCCCATCACAAGCAGGATAGGTTTCAAATCTTCGAACCGTAAAAATTTCAAACCGCGATCACGCACGCCGCGAAAAATTTCAGCACGTACCGGCATACCGGTGAAGAGAATTTTTTCCCCAACATTCCCGTCCTTTCCTCCACCTGTACGAAAAAACTTCACCGTCTCATCCCAACTCACGCACACCACCTTCGCGAATCTCGCGCAAATCCGATTCGCGAGACCCGGCGTAACATCCGCTTCGTGGACAATGATCGGGATATGAAGCTTCGCCGCGGCAAGGACCACCGGCACACTCACGAATCCGCCCTTGCTGAAGACGACATCAGGCTTCCATTTACGGAGAATTCGCCACGCCTGGAAGACTCCCGCAACCACGCGAAAGGGATCGGTAAAATTTTTCATAGAAAAATATCTCCGTAATTTTCCAGTCGAAATCACCGCAAATGGCACATCGTAGCGTCCGCACAACGCCTTCTCCGGCCCTTCTTTCGAGCCGATGTACAGTATGTCTAGAGCCTGCACATCATGGGAAGCCCGCAATTCACGAATAACGGCGATATTGGGCAGGACGTGTCCCGCTGTACCTCCGCCGGTAAAAACTACCCGCATGGGATGAGTATTGAGAAATATTGAGGAGTACGCCAATGCCAATGAGCGAAGCAATCAAAGATGATCCGCCATACGAGATAAACGGCAGCGTGATGCCGGTAATAGGGAAGAGATTCGTATTCACCCCGATATTCACAAACGCCTGGAAGGTGATCCACACGGTGATCCCAACGGCGACGAGCTGGGAAAATCCATTCGGCGCGCCCTGGGCGATGAGCCATCCGCGGTAGGCTATCATTCCATAGAGCAGCACGATAATGGCCGTTCGCACAAATCCTAGCTCTTCCGCGCTCGCGGCGAAGATGAAATCCTCACTCGCCTGGGGAAGCCAGTACGATTTCTGCACGCCCTGCGCCAAACCTTTTCCAAAAAAACCGCCGCTGCCAACCGCAATTGTTGCCTGCTCACTTTGCCAACAGTAATCCTCACGGCACTCGGCCGTTGGTTTCACAAAAGCCGAAAATCGCTGACGCACGTGATCGATCCCCAGAATCGCAAAAGAAGAAAAGACGAAGACAATGAGCATGCCCAGAGCAAGGTGCCGGATCCTGGCTCCGGCGACGAAATAAATCCCGACGGCAATTGCGGTAATGACGAATGCACTCCCGAGATCAGGCTGCAGAAGGATCGGAAGCAGCATCCCGCTCGTGATGAAACAGAAAGGAAGGAAGCCATAATGGAGACTTCCGATATCGCTCCGTCGCTTCTCGAACCACACCGAGAGATAAAAAATGAGTGCAATCTTCGCAAATTCCGTCGGTTGAATCGAAGTGTCGAAGAAGGTGAGCCAGCTTTTTGCAAAGGTATTATTGGTCGATCCGAGGAGGAGCACAACCACGAGCGACGCAATCGCAAGACCAAAAACATACACGGAAATTTTTTCCCAGAACCGGAAATGAATTTTTGAAAAAACAAACATCGCAAAAATTCCGAGTCCCATGCGGAATAAATGCCGCTTAAACAAAAGGTAACAGTCAACCGCAGGATCATCACAGCTCGGATAGAGCACACCCGGCGCCGAAATCTGGATCGACTTCGGAACCCCGATACTCGTGATCATGATGAGTCCAATGACGAGCAGGACTCCAGTAATGATGAGGAGTTGATAATCGATCTTGTGGGAGGTGGCCATGTGGTTGGTATGGTACAATGCCTGCGATGCTCTCTTCAAGGAAAATCCTGCTCTTCACCTTCGTTTTGGCAGCCACGCTCATTCTCGATCAATGGACAAAAATCGCAGTTATTCATTCATCACTGCTTCCGCTCACGCTCATCGATACGCTCGGCGGCACTCTCCCTGCGGCGCTCTCGCCATTTTTGCGCATTATTCTGCACCAAAACACCGGCATCGCCTTCAGTATCTCACTTCCATTGCCGCTCATTTTCATCCTCATCGCACTTCTCATGTTTTTCGGTGGGCGCTATCTCCTCCGTGAACTTGATCTTTCCAAATCTCTCGTCGCTTTCACGCTTGCGCTCATCGTCGGCGGCACACTCGGCAACCTCCTCGATCGCTTTCGCTTCGGCCATGTCATCGATTTTATCTCCGTATGGCGCCTTCCCGTCTTCAATGTCGCGGACATGACCATTACCTGCGGAATTTTCGTACTGGTCATCTTTTTTTCAAAGCTAAAAAGGTCCGGAGCGCAAAAACCCCCGCGCGATGAAGCAACGGGGGCGTAAAGTTTGCCTATCAGTCAAGAAAATGTGTGTATGTTTGTTTGACTGAGGAACTTTGTGTTTGTGTGTTGTCGATGCTGTGATGGCCTGGACATTTGTTTTATAGTCACCGCCTTGTGACTCCCTGTTTGCGTGCACTACGTTCTCAAAATGTTTGGGTGAGATCGAGAGCACCAGGATTGTATCGAGGTAGTCCCTTGAGAGGACCAGGCGTAAAGCAAGGACAGAGAGAGGAATAAAGAGGGGTTTCAGCTTTTCTAGGGCATTTTGTTTTTATTTTATCCCTTTTGTTTTTATTCCCCTGTCTGTCATTACAGATGAACCTGTGTCGACAACCGGCCGATATGTGAAGGAACGTGTCAAGACCTCAACTGAAATTTTCACATCATCATAAACGCCACATAGGAGATCGTCAAATTTCTTATAATTACATAATGAAGAAATATCGCCTGCCTTTGAAATTCAGCTTTGATAGGTCACGAAAAAAAAGTCTATGAACTCGGATTTTTTAAAGTTTTGAGCAAAATTATTTTAAAATTGTCCTCAAAAAGATGTCGGGAGCTACATTTTTTCCCGTTAAAAGTTCGAATTGTGCTGCTCCTTGAGCCGCCAGGGCGAACTCACCGCCGACAATATCCCACCCGGCACGCGAAGCTTCACGGAGGAATCGGGTTTCAGCTCGCCCATACACCACATCAATGGCAACACCGTTGCCATGATCTTCCCAAAACGAAATCGGAACGACGGACCTATCGCCAATCAATCCGACAGAAGTTGCCTGAATGACGAAATCGTAAATTTCGGAACCATGAACCGGATCATCAATGACTTCTGCATCAAACCGGTCAGCAAGATCGTGGGCCTTCTTCCAGGTGCGATTGTGGATGAAAATATGAGCGCCTTTTTTGTGAAGGACGTACGCGCATGCCGCAGCCATTCCACCAGATCCGAAAAGCAAAACGCGCTTCCATTTCAGAGTGGAGTGGCGTCGACTGATCTCAAGCGCACGGCTCAAAGTCGCCTCGATCCCGCACCAGTCGGTATTGTAGCCGATAAGCTTTTTACCTCGCCGCACAATCGTATTCACCGCTCCGATATTGGCCGCAACCGGATCGATCGAGTCGAGAAAAGCCATGCACGTCTGTTTATGGGGGAGCGAAACGGCGCAACCGGCAAGATCAATGACGCCCTCGCGCACACGTTGCAGAAAATCAGGAAGCGCTGAAGGCACGACATCAAACTTGAGAAAATCCGCATTGATACGACATGCCTTGAAGCCCGTTTCGTACATGAGAGGCGAGAGCGAGTGGGAAACCGGATGGGCGAGAATACCGAAGTGGAGCATAAAATTTCAGCGGCACGGCTACCGTGGCTAAAAGATTGATTGATCGTTCATCATGGGAAGTGTAGCATGGAGTCGCATACATAAGCCACATCATGGAAATAATTCCATTGCCATCGAAGCGCATCGAAATGGATGATTCACTCGTCAAAGCGTTCTTCGAATCACTGAAAAAACAAAATCTCACGCTCCGTGACGGTGACATTCTCCTGATCGTTTCGAAAGTTGTCGCACTCACGGAGGGCCGTCTCGTAAAACTTTCCGGAAAAAAATTATCCGGAAAAAAGCGCTACGGCGCCTACCGCGACAGTGCGGATTTTTCGAAACTCGTGAAACAGGAGGCGGATATTTTTTTTAATGACGAAATGTTTCTGTCAGTGAAAAATGGCATATTCACGCCAAGCGCCGGCATCGACACCTCAAATATTCCGGATGGTTATGCGCTCGGATGGCCAAAAAATTCATATGGATCGGCCGCTCTATTGAGAAAAAAAATTTTACAATCATTGGGAGCAAGTTCAATCAAAAACTTCGGCGTCGAAATTTTCGACTCTTTCATTGTGCCGCTGCGACAGGGCGTCACGGGAATTTCACTGGGATACAGCGGATTTCGTGGCATCGAAGATTGCCGTGGGAAAAAAGATCTATATGGAAAGCCTTTGCGCGTGACCTACCGCAACATTGCAGACAGTCTCGCCGCCGCCGCGACACTCGTATGCGGAGAGGCGGGCGAATCGATTCCGTTTGTGCTGGTGAGGACAGTCGCACCCAGCGCAGTCCCAGGCAAGGCGGCAACTAGGGCCAGCACCGGCATCACGGCAATCGGCGGCATCGCTGGAATCAAGTGGACAAGCGCAAAAATCTCAACCCAGGAAATACGCCGCAATCCACGAGACTGTCTTTACCGAACGCTCTATAGTCGCGGTCAGGCACGGTCACTTGCACACTCGTAAAAATCTGCTAAAATGGCTCCGCGTAAGGCAAAATTATGCCAACAACCTACTCGGTGTTCGACATAGCCGGCCCCATCATGGTCGGACCAAGCAGTTCTCATACGGCAGGTGCCGTAAAGCTGGGACAGTTAGCCAGAGCCATCTTCGATACCACCCCGGAGAAAGTGACATTTGAGCTTCATGGATCATTTGCAACCGTCACGAAAGGACACGCGACCGATCGGGCGCTCCTTGCTGGTATCATGAAGTTCAAGACGAGCGATTCACGTATCAAAGATGCCTTCAGAGAGGCAAAAAAAAATCATATCGCCTATGAGTTTCAACCAACCGATTTGGGGCCAAAGTTTCATCCGAACACGGTACGAATCACGCTCAAAAAAGGAAGCAAAAAAATGAGCATCACCGGCTCATCCATCGGGGGCGGAAACGTCATGATCTGTCAGGTCAACGAGCATGATGTCGACATACGCGCCATCGCGGGAAAGTATAAGTCCATCATCGTTTCGCACGACTCATCGAATCAGTCACTCGAGGAGCTAACGGCGTATCTTCTGAAAAATAAGCATCACATTGCGGGTGTGCAAACTTCCAGAATCAATAGCCATGCGATGAGTATTGTGAATATCGACAAGAAGCATCTCACGCTCGATGAAGTGCTTGCACTCGAGCAAATTCAGGGAATCGAGTTCGTCAGATCGCTCACGAAATTAGCGCACTAATGTAGTGCATTTTAGCGCATTAATTTTTTACCCCGCTTCAGCCAAAAATTATATCAATGTCGTACATCTTCAAAAATTCAATTGACCTTCTGAAGCTCTGCAAGAAGCACAGAAAACCGATTTCAGAAATCGTGATTCATTACGAGATGGAAGTATCCGACTCGTCACGTAGAGAAGTGCTCGACAAGATGCGAAAAGTTGCCTCCGTCATGAAAGAAGCGATCAATGGGGGAATGTTCGAGCCAAAAAAATCTTTGAGCGGAATGTCGGGTGGCAGCGCGCAAAAACTCATGAAGTATTTTCAGAAAAAACAAAACAAAAAACATGGAACTCTTCTAAACGAATTGGCCATCAGGGCTATGACTTATGCCATCGCAACCGGCGAAACCAATGCGTGTATGGGGCGAATAGCGGCGTTTCCGACAGCCGGAGGATCGGGTGTCATACCCGGGGTCATTATGGCGCTCAAGGAAATGGACAAACTTTCGGAGGAAAAGGTTCTTCGCGGACTCTTCACCGCATCGGGTGTGGGCATTATCATCGCGGAAAATGCAACGCTCTCGGCCGCCGCCGCGGGCTGCCAAGCCGAAGTCGGCGCCGCCAACTCATGCGCGGCGGCAGCCGCAGTTGAAATGCGCGGCGGCTCACCGGAGCAGGCCTTTACCGCCGCCGCCATGGCCATGAAGTCCGCGCTCGGTCTGGCCTGCGACCCGCTCGGTGGCCTCGTCGAAGTTCCCTGTATCAAACGCAATGCTCTCGGTACTCAGCACGCCCTCGGCGCCGCCGACCTCGCACTCTCAGGCATTGTATCCTTCATCCCCTTCGACGAAGTAGTCGAAGCGATGTGGAACATCGGCAAACTCATGTCACCAAAAATTAGGGAAACTGCTCTTGGAGGGCTTGCCGTTACTCCGACAGGTATGAAGATTCGCGCAAAGCTCGGCCTTCCATCACTCAAAAAAATCACAGAAAATCAAACGGTGTCCCCTTGATCCGGTTCGTATCCGAGAGTTCCTTTTCATTCTTCAGGTAGAGTGGCACCGCCTTGCCGTCTTCGCCAACCGCCTTTAACTCAATGAGGTCAAAGTATGCCCCCTCCACTTCTTCCTGCGGGCCTTTTACCTTGAGCTTGAAGCACACATCATTTCCCGCCTGAACAATATGCGGACTGCTCAAACTAAAGGTCGCCAGGTGTTTGCTCCACCCGCTCTTCTGCAGCAGTTCAGTGAGGCTCCACCCAATAGACAGGGTAACGGCGTCAAAAGGGGATGTGTCGCGCACCACATGGTCAAAGACCAGACTCTTGATTGTCACTTTTTCTTTCGCGAGAGCGCAGAAGTTATTCATAGTAAACTCCTGATCTTTTTTCACCTTCAAAATATCAACAATCTCTTTGAACGGCGGAGGCACATTGAAGTTCTTCGACTCATAGAGCCCGCCACCGCTGAAAGTAGAGATAGGCAAATTCCATGGCAATACGAGCGGTTTTTCTCCCTTAAGAATGGGAGTAGGAAAGACGCCGGGTTTCCCATCCTTCGGACCGGAATATATCTCTGCCTTATGGAGAACAGGCTCGATGTAGAAATTCTCACCGGCATACTGCGGATATTCTTTAAGGTAAAAAAGTACATCGATACCGTTTGAAAACGCGGGCACATCAACATCGAAAAGTTGCGCCGGCATGACGGTATATGTCTTTTCGACATACTTGTTTCCGCTCCAGAAAGTTCGAGAGAGCGTTATCGGCCCCTTGAGATTCGTCTTGAGCGACATCACTATTTTTTTCGGCAGGTACTGATAGGTGTCATCATACTGATATGGCTGAAAGTCAAAGCTTGTGAGAACGAGGGGTTTTCCTTCAGAGAGCATTTTTTTCACAGCAGTATGGGAAAAAGCGCCACCACCAAATCCGTAAAATTGGAGCGCATGCACATTTTTTGCCGCCTTGACAAGCGGATCTCCGCTCTTTCCTTCCAGATACTTCATCGGATCCTGATCCGGCGGCGGAGGCGGATCATTCGGAATCTCACTCGTTTGTCCATACATCTCAACCGGCCCGGGTTGCCCTGCTCCAGGCTTATTGATGATGTAGGTATTATGATCCATGCCGGTAAAGATAGGGAGTTTTAGCAGAGAGAAGATATTGCCACTAGAAATCATCCACACCTCTCCAGATTCGGTTTCTATGGATACGAGTCTTGGAATATACGTGGCGCTCTCAAATGGGAATGTGAGACCGAGGCGAAAAACAAGTTCTTCGAGTGGATTCAGAGTGATATCGGCAGGAATGGAAATGAGAGAATTCGTCGGTAAGGTGAGGCCTGTAAGAATTTTTGTCTCAATGGAATCAAATGAATGTTCTCCAAACGTAGAGGAGTTGAAGTTTTTTTTCAAAATAACTTCTGCCGGAAGCGAAGTTTTGTAATTGGCCTGAACAACGTAATTGAGTTTTTTGATCTTCACCGGATTGCCGTAATAATTCCAGAGATAATTGTAAAAATTACCTGGTATGGAGCTGTTATACGTATATGTCTTCTTCTCGCTTTTCCAGAGATACACTGGCCCCGGCGTCTCATGGAAGAGCGTGAAGGCGCCATGTCCTCTTGGTTTCCAGTTGTCCTTGCCGCCAAGTACCCGTACATACGTCTTTCCGCCAATTACCTCATGAAACTCGGTCTGCAGATTGCTTCCGATATTTTCGATGAGCGGCAGAACAAAACCCGCCTTATTATTTGGATTGACTTCATTTGTCCAGAGCACGAGGGGTGTGCACGATCCCGGACTCAGGCTTATCGGATTATCGAAGAGGAAGTCATAGGTCTTGGTCAAATAATTAGACCCGCCATCGAGCCATGCAAAATCTTTGATAGGATCCTTCCACAAAAAAGCCGGCCCAAACGTCGCGAAAAAGGTAAATGACGCATTCGAAAGCATATGAACGGCGATACCCTTCACCTGGGCCGGTGTCTCGCCCTTCACACAAACATTAAATCCGGAAAGAAGGAGTGGCGGATTTTTTCCTCCAATCTTCGCGGCAATATCGAGCTTCGGGAAACTCTTCACCTGTGCCGCCGATCCCGTAGAGGTGATGACAATCTTCTCGGTCATAATTTTCTGGTATATCTCGGTCACAGAATCATACGAATACGACATCAATCCTGATGAACTTCCGTATGCCTCCCAGGAATTTTGTGTCCCAGAGAAGAATGCAATCGCCCCATACCCGTAATTCGTCGCTTTTTTATACACAGAAATATCGGTCTTCTTCTCATCTCCCGAAATGTTCTCAACAAACGATACGGGCAAATTCGCGGTGGTTGCCTTAAATAGAGGCAATAGCCAAGAGTCCTGTCCCTTATTGCCAATCTTGGTAACGAAGAGGTTGAGATTCCTACATGCGCCAAACGGAATGACGATATCTTTACCGATGGTATACGACTTCTGCCCAAGCGAGGCGACGCCATCTTTTCCGGGAGGAGTATAGAAACCCGCATCGTTCTGCCAAAGCTTCTCTCCATCCATTTCGGCCGAGAGGTAGTACTCACCGTGTCCGTGGAAATCCACGACCATCTTCGAAATCGCCGCATTGGTATTGCCGGTCACACACAGTTTGTATTGGGTGAGCAGCACGGGCTTCATGGAAGAAATTTCAGCAATATCTTTCGAATTAAAAATATACTTCACCGGTGAAGTTCGCCTCACTTCGATCGCATCTTCTTCAAAAGCAGCCGCACGCAATCGGTCTTCTCGGTCCAGGCCTTCACCGCTCCTCCCGGGCGTAATTTCAATCTTCTCCTCAGACTCAAACACGCAAAATCTCTCTCCATTTTCACAAAAACTTCCAGCCAGCTTCACGACATCAAGCTTCCAGATGGCAAGCACGAGCATGATGACACCGCCGAGAATGAGAGAAAGTTTACTGCGTGACATAGAAAAAATTATTGAAACGTATAGACACTTCCCTTAATTGGTTTATCCTTGAGTAAATCAGGGCCGTTGTAGACTGGAACAGCAATCTTTTCCTGAGAAGATTCGCTCTGGCCGATTGCACTCTCTATTTCCTTCAAACTGAACCAGAAATCCTCGACCGCCTCTTTCGGATCAATGACGCGCAAACTAAAGCACTCAAATGCGGCGTGCGACATCACGAGCGGAGTCGTAAGGGTGAAGACAGCGAGCTCCTTCGTCCAGTCATTGGGCTTCAGGAAGACCTCAGTTGTTCCATAGACAAGTTTGATGTTGTCAAAGGGCGACGTATCGCGGACCACATGCTGGAAGGTAAATGCGTTGATGGTCTGTTGTCCTTGCGCCTTGAAACAGCTCTTATGCACCTCGAACTCTGACGTCTGTCCCTTTGGGAGTTTCGCGATATCGACGTAGTTGATTCCAGGTTTGATCTCACTGCTGGTATTGACGAGAATCGTCGGCCCGAAGGTAACGATGCCGAATGAATGGGGAAGTGTAAATGGTATTAACTTTTCACCTTCCTTGTCCCATGTGACAAGAGGAACGTACTCTCCTTTTTTTACGTACTCATTATCATCCAGATAGGTAGCCTCGAGCGACACAATGACTGGCTTAATCGAAAAGGTAAACTTCGGATCGAGAGGATACTCGAGGAGTTCGAGGCTAAGATTCTTACCGTTGGTAATGGTAAGTTCGGGTATCTCCAGTATGCCATTTTTGGGTACCTGCATCTTTACGGTCTTCTTCTGTCCATTATTATCGTCGATGTACGAAGTTCTGACACTGAGTGGATCATTAAACGTGCCACCGAGTTTGATCTTCAGATTTTTGATCTGGATTTTCGGATTGTATAATGTATCAGATATATTCATGGCGAAAGGACCCATAGCTATTCGCCCAATCTCGGCATACCCATTTTTTGAAATGGAAGTTTTTGCACTGGCAGAGTCAATCCACCACTGACCCGACCATGGGGAGTAGCCATCACCAAGAAATGTATCAATCTTCATTTGCTTCACAGGCTCAATTTTTTCGACGTAAAAGATGTTCTCTGCCGGAAGCGGAGCGGGACTCTGCCATTTCGCAGGCGTACTCGTTTCGACGTCAGTAAGTTCGAAATGGAACTCCGTCGGATCCTTCATGATGGAATCATTGAGAATGGTGAGGGTGAGAGCCGATGAGTACGGTATCTCGGTATCGAGGACAACGGTAACATCTTTCTCCGGCTCAAAAGCGACAGATGGCAGATTGGCAGGGATGTCATTGGAAGCTTCCACAGGCCAAGATGTGTTCCACCAGGGCTCAAAAGCAAGTTTTTTGAGGATTTTTACCGAAAGATTCTTTCCTTTATTGCCCTTGAGGCGAATCTTGACGCTCTTCACGGAGGCGGTGGAATTCTTCTTGGTGGCAAGAGTAAAGCCACCGAGAAAATGGGGATTAATGGTAGGTAGAGCAGCATTGGATGCGATTTTATACGTGAGCGTCTTATCCTTGGGATTGGACGAACCAATGTTGAGCTGCAATTCGGGTTTAAAAACGACATAACTCCAAGGAGAATCGGAACCGTTAAAATAATCTAAAAAGTAACTGCCGCCACCGACAGAAGGTTCGAAATACCCCGTCTTCAGGTTCGCAGAAATTGCTTTTATGCGAAAATAGTGCCACTCGGCCGCATCCGAAACACCCGTGAGCTTAAGCGAAACATTCGTACACGTCCCCTTGGGCAGTAGCAGATTATCTACAGTGAGGAAGTCGCCGCTCCAGCTATTCGTAATTTTCGTAATCGAGGAAGTCGGTTTATTTTCAACGTAAAACTGCACATATTTTTCACCGCTCGATCCCCATGTTTCAAACTGGATACCTTTGATAACGCCATCGATGTTTCCTTCAGTGCAGAGCTTGAACGACGCAGCGGTGGCAGGATTTTCCGGCGAAATTTTCTTCGGATCGAGGGTTTGCATTTTTGAGAAGCCACTGGAGAGTGAGACGACAATGCGATTTTTTGCTTCTTCCTGCTGCTTCTTGTACTCCTCTTCCTGTTTTTCTGCATCCTTTTGCCACTGGTTCTTGCCGTCCATATCCACAACATCACCATCTTCGTTGAAATAATATGCCCGCGTATCATCCGACATCTTTCTCTGCTCGTCTTTTTCCTTCTTTCGTTTTCGGGCCTCAGGCGACCACGGCGCGGGCGGTTCAGAGAACTCACTTTCAGGAATTCTCGAACCATCATCTTTCCCGGCGAACTCTTCACCAGAAAGATCAATCACCTGTTCATTGCAGGAGGAATCCGTCGGGTCGAAACAGAAACCAAAATTACCCTTGAGAAGTTTTTTTCCTGACCCGGAGAAGCCGAGTGCACCGCCGACGACAAGGAGAAAAATGACAAACAAAACGAGATATTTTTTCCTGCTTCCAATGTGTGAATTTTGAGCATCAATATGTTCCACAGTTTTTTTGTGTTTGTTTTACGTGTACATAACTACCGAAGATTATAACATAAAAAGCTAAATAAAGCAATTATAGACAAAAAAATAAAAAAAATTCTGGCTTCTGCCCGGGCAGAAATTTAGCTTCACAAAACGGTATGAGTCTTTACAATACCACCATGCCAACCACACACCCTTTCCGCATCGTCGTACTCGCTTCAACGAACGGCACCGATCTTCAGGCCATCATTGACGAAATGAAAGCTGGAAAAATGCCGGGAATTGAGCTTACGGCCGTAATCAGCAACAAAAAAGACTGTTATGCCCTCAAGCGCGCACGCGAACAGGGCTACAAAACGATTCACGTATCAGAATATGTTCAGTCTCGGGAGGAGTTCGATACGCATCTCATAGAAGCTATCGACGCGTTCAGCCCCGATCTGATCTGCCTCGTTGGTTACATGCGCATCCTCACGCCGCCACTCGTGAGACACTACAAAGCGAGAAACACGCCAATCATCAACGTCCACCCCTCACTCATCCCGAAATTTTGCGGCCGGTCCTTCTTCGGCAAGACGGTTCACGAAGCCGTTCTCGCTGCTCACGAGAAAGAAACAGGCATGACCATCCACCTCGTCGACGAAGGAGTAGACACCGGCAAAATTCTCATCCAGGAGCGTGTATCCGTAACGCCCAACGATACCCCCGAAACCCTCAAAGAAAAAGTAGTCGCCCTCGAAAAGAAGTACTATCCCGAAATCATCCGTCAGCTCGCCACTTCCAAAAATATTTCACAGCACTCTGAACGTGCAGCCAGAAAACTTTTCGAGTGAGCATGGTGAGAAAGTTCCCGCCACTCAGACGTTTGTGGTAGTGCTCAACGCGCGCCTGCGGGTAGTAGACGATCCGGTAGCCGGCCTTTCGCACTTTTTTGCACAAATCAAAATCTTCCATGAATAAAAAATACCGCTCATCAAATCCGCCGACTTCACCAAACACTTTTCGTGAAAGCATCATGGCCGCGCCCGTGATGAGCTCCACATCCTGCGTCTTATTATGGTCAAAATCCCGCATCACATAGCGTTCAACGCGATTTCGGAAAAACGGTAATCGGCCAAGCCACGTTCGCTTCAACACGAGATCAAAAAATCCCATATCACGCCGGCACGACTCCTGAATCGTCCCATCAGAGTAAAATAGCTGAGGGCCGAGCATCCCAATGTGTCGGGAATTTTCATTTTCCAGATAGTCCACCATTTTCTGAAGCGTATCGCTCTGCACGGCCGTGTCCGGATTTAAAATAAAAATATACTCACCACTTGCACTCGCAGCCCCGAGATTATTTCCACCGGCAAACCCGAGATTGCGCTCGCTCTTGACAAATTTCAGGCGTCCACTCCGTGCCGCTTGTTCGAGAAAGCCAATGCTCTCCGGATCGCTCGAGGCATTATCCACGTAGATAATTTCAAAATCAAAATCACAGGACGACCTCTCAAGCGCCTCCACCTGCAACTTTGGAAAATACTTGTGATTGTAATTGACGGTCACGACCGAAACCTTCATGGCGGCAGTGTAGCACTAGGCCTCGGCGGATTCCACACCATAAGGAGGCTGAGAGCCAAAAATGGCTCCATAAGCACCCTCTTTCACTTCTCTGCAAATCTTTTGAAACTCTCTAGCAGCCAATTTTGCCTTCACGCGGGGAATGAGAAAGCAGCGAATGAAGTTGAGCGTCAAAATCTGACTCCAGTTGTTCACGTATCGTGTTTGTGCCGAAAAATTTTCCAATGCAAACACATGCTTCATATAGGCATATGCCTGAGAAAAGAATCGATCTCCCGAAGCAGTCCGCGTATACACGGTAGAATCATTTGGTATATGAAATGAGGCGATCAATCCAGATTTCTCGAGGAGATCAAGCACAAGTTTCTGATCGTTGTTGATCCGGGAGGGCACGAATGTCGAATTCGCCGCCGACAATTTTTCCATGGCAAGAACGAAATCATAGAATGCCCCTGCACAGTCATGGCTACTCAAAATTTCATAGACATCGGCAAAAACTTCTATGGCGTGATTCACCTGATCTCCAGTCGATGAATGAACCTGTCGCAGATCAATGGCATAATCCCCATCGTCCCGGTAGGGACTCGAGCCATATTCATCCGGCTGCAAAAAAGATTGGAGAAAAATGGGTGTTTTTTGGCTATCCATGGCTATTCCTTCAGCCGCTGCATCATGATTTCGCGTGCCGAGGGGTTAATGGTAGCGGAGTTATCCTTCATGGTCAACTCCCATGTTCCGTAGACGAACTTTCTGTCCGGTACATCCCGGGCGACAGAAATTCCTGCTCCGATAAAGCTGTTATTACCGATTTTGACGCCCGGCATGAGGCTCACATTGATGCCGATGCGGACATTTTCACCGATGATGGCTCCAAGTTTATTCGAACCACATGCCACCCTTTGGCCATCGACGGCGACGCTGACTGGCTTCTCATCGAGACGCAAATTGCCCGTCACCGTCCCGGATCCAAACGAAGTATTGTTCGCAATAACACTGTCCCCGATGTAATTCGTATGCGTCCAGACACCCTGTCCAAGAAAACTCCTCGCAATCTCCGTACCGAATCCGGCCACGCTCTTGGCGCCAAGATGCGATTCGCGCACAAGCGCATTATTGGCGACAATAACATCACACCCAAGATATGCAGGACCCTGAATAACCGCATGATCAAAAATTTTCACACCATCTTCGATGATGACATCTCCTCTCATGATCGCGGTTTTTGCGATAGAGGTTTTTCGAGAAATTTTTGAAAAATTCTTTGCGCTTTTATGATATCCATTAATTTTACTCGTTTGCACCAGCCTCTCAAAAATTATCTTCCACACATCTCTGAGATGCCACGGATATTTTACCGGCCTCCACAAGCCAGAATACGGGAGTGCCATAAATTTTTCTCCGCGCTTCATCAGCCGATCGAGCGCGACTTCATACCGGTCATCACGGTTTGTCTTCACGCGCCTTAATTCCTCGAAAAGTTTTCGCGGCTTCATATGGAGATGGAAAACGATATTCACCAGATCACTCGGTTCGCGGCCGGCTCCGGGCTTCTCGACAATGCCGGTGATAGTTCCGTCTTTTTCTACCTTCAGATATCCTCCCGGGAAATACTCGCGAACTTTTTTTGCGACCAAAAAACCACTTATGGCATCCTGAACCTTTGATTTTTTTGTTCCATTCGACTTCAATAACTCAAATATCGAATCCGCAACGATATCATTCGAACTCACCACGAGAAAAGGGCAGTCGCCTATCCACTCCTCGGCCGTCACTACAGCACCAGCCATACCGTCCTCGAGCCGCTTCTGCTCAAGTATTTCAAGACGCAGCTTATTTTTCTTCTTAACAAATTTTGCATTTTTTGAAAAATTACCCACAATTTTTTCTAACTCCTGAAGATTATGTTTCCCTCCAATAACGGCGATCTCACGAAACCCGGCACTGCGGAGCTGTTCAATCTGCCAGGCAATGAGCGGCCTCCCGCAAAATTCGATAAAATTCTTATCCGGCAGCGGATCCATTCGCTTGCTCTGCCCTGCGGCGAGGATGATGACCTTATGCATAATGACAAAAGAGAAAAATTATTCATTATTCCTGGACGTCCAGAAATAATGAACTAACTCACCAATTCAGCAAGTCGACCCTTATTCACGGCCGTTCGCAGCTCAATGCCGATTCGTTCGCCGTAGCTCAGTGAGTCTCCGAACAGGTACCCGCTATAGGGAGTAAACTTCGTCCCCGGCGACCCGGGAATCCGCATACTCACATCGAAAATTACAAAATCTTCCTTTCCATCTTCGGCAACCACGGCTCCCTGCAGGGCAAAAGGTCCGATCATTCCGGGCGAAACTTCACGCTCCATCACGCGTACAAATTTTTCCCCGAGATCGTAAGCTTTCTCTACGAGTGACTCTTTCATGGTAACGGCAAAGTGTCCGGTCTCGATCATTTTTGGCTGTTGCATCTGCAAAACTTCGAGTTGTTGATCAGCGGGAAGTCGGAGGTATCCATCGAGATTTGCCTGACGACGGGTATCCGTTCCCATTAGTTCAAGGCGATTCGTTAACGGAGAATAAAAGAAATTTAAATTCACCTGTGCGCCAAGAACATATTCTTCAATGGTTGCTTTTTCAAACGCATCCATGGAAATTTTGCCTTCTCGAGCCATTTTATTGGCTGTCTCGAGGCACTGCTTCGGTGAGGACGCTACAAAAAACGCCCGCTCATACCCGCGCGTCGCCTCATTAACTTTTACAATCACCAGACGATCAATCTCTTTATATGATTTGAAAATCTTTGGCGTGCGAATACCGGCCTCCTGAAGCAGCCAGTATTGATTATTCGGCTGATCGCGCTCCTCGAGTTTCACGGCTTGCCGATTGCCATAAATCGGCACCTCAAACTCATGTTCGATTTTTTCAAAATCGCAGTAAACCCAGAAGTATCGATTGTGGACAAAGACAACATGCATATCCCGCAGACGTTTTTGCACATCAGGCTTCGTAATGTCCGAAAACTTGTCCACAACCATAACTTCATCGATGCACCCTATTGCAAAGTCGCCGGCCGTGCGTGAACCGCAGCCGCCCCCCCCGCAGCAGCCGGAATTTTCATCATTCCCACACTCGCCTTCACATTCATTTTTCTCATCTTCATCTTTGCATCCACATGACCCCCCACACTTTTTTACTTTACCATCCTGCATTTCGCCGCATCCGCAACTGCCTTTTCCGCAGCATACGAACTCTTCGCCGCGCTCATCCATCATTATCTTTTTTTCAACATCAGAAAAATTCCTCGTTCGATAATACTTCGTATAGGTTTCTTCACGGCCCTTTTGTGCCACGACGACCGTGCGAAATCCAAATTTCTTCACGCCATGGCACACATCAAGGGCGCTGTGGCCGCCGAGAACGCCGATAGTAATCTTTCGCGGATCATACGTTGCGACAATGTCCCGTATCTTTTTTTGACTCAACTTCGAACTCATGTGAGCGCAGTATACCATAGTTCGCATAACATCCAGCTTCTGGCTGTCCAAAAAGACGATTTATGAAATCAGCTCAATTTTTATCAATTCGCACTAAAGCTGAAAAATTGACAAAAAACAATATTAACAGTAAAATGAGAAGAAATGAGGATGATATACCCACGTAAAATACAAAGCAGATGAGCCTGCAAGCATCCGGACCCGACATGAAGCAGCCCGAAGAGCCCTCACGGAGAAAGTTTCTTGCACGTCTCGGCGCAGGACTCCTCGGTACTGCAGCCATAGTAGGAGGTATTCGTGGCGATACAGGCGAAAAGGTGCGAGAGGCAGTAGGGAAAAAAGATGAGCGCTCTGTAAAAAAAGAAAGACCAAGGCACAGAAAAAAAGAGAGACGAGAAAAAATAATCAACGGTGCAGCAGTAGCCTATCCAAGTGGCCTGAAATTCGAAATCGCAACCGATGAGGAGGTGCTCAAAGAGTGGAAGGATGCAGCAAAGTTGCCATTGCAATGTTTCCGCGATAAATTTGGAAGGACAAAAACAGAAGAAGATATCGACCCTGAAACACTAAGATACGTAAAAGAAAATTGTGAAAAACAGGTTCCAGTCATAAAAATCGAACCGGATGATTTGGAAAGAAATATTTCAAGACACTTCAAGGTAAAGGAACTGGTACGCATCGATACGAAGAAATCCGATTACATGAAGCGAAAGGGAACATGGGCGAATCATGAGAAATACATGATGAAAGACGAAGACGGAAATCTCTGCTGGAAATTTGCACGGATCGATCCGAATCTCTGCCGTGTTCTTGATCTGATTCGCGACGAAATGGGCGAGTCGCTCTATGTGGATGAAGGCGTGCGTCCATATGCCTATAATCTCGATATGTACCGAGCCGATCCCAAGCAGGGCGAGCCGGTTTCCGGTTCACCGCATACATCGGGGAAGGGTGTAGATTTTCGTTGTTTCAGTGAGACTGAAAAGAATGTCAAATTTGCGGCGGCAATTACGAAAGTCTTGCACGGAAAAGGAGGTGGATTTGGAAAATATAAATACATCTATCACGTTGATGTAAAAATTGGACCAAGTAGGGCGGGCGGAAATTGGGAAATTGGCGAAAATGGAAAAGTGAGGTTGCGGCTTCGTCGCTGGCCCTAAAGGATGGCTATATGCGATATTTTTCTACCCCAACACCTCTGGAAGCTCTCCCCTCTCTATCGCCTCGCGAATATCTCTGGCGACTCTCCGACCCGTACTCATCGGCACATCATATCGGAGCCACGTATATGGTGAGCCATCGATATAGGGGTTCGTGCCCGCCACGATGCGGGCGGAAATTTCAAAGACATAAAATTTCAAATCAGGATCGACGATGGCCTCCAGACAAAACGGCCCAAATAGGCCCTTTTTACCGACACCTTCAAGTCCGCGCGACTTCTCGACTACTCGACGTCCCATCGAAAACAAATCCGGTAGCATGCTCTCACGGACAACAATGGGGATATTTCCCGTGATCGTGTAGCTCGTATGGATGTTGGTATCGAGCTGATCCTTGGCGGCGATTCGTCCGATCGAATCGGCGTTCGATTCATACCGCTTATCGAAGCTCATGATCTCGAGTTCATCATGGAGCGGCGAATAGAAATAGTGGGTATACAGTGGCACGCCGACGATGTACTCCTGAATGACATAATCTTTTTCGTTCGGATACTCGGCAATTCGTTCATGAAATTCTTCAGGAGTTTTTGCCACAAAGTACCCCATACCGCCCTTGGCGCCGTGGAACTTCACGATCACCGTTCGGTCGATATCTTCCGGTCTCGCAAAAATCTTCGGTACGCGAATACCGGCGTCCACAAGCCACTGTCTCGATTTCACGCGATCCGCTTCCCAGTGGAGAATTCCGCGTGTGCCGTAGTGCATCATCGTAATATCTTTCACCTTTTCGGCACCAATGTAGCTCACGAAACTCCCGTGAGGAATCATGATGGCATTTTTCGCCTTGAGCTGATTTTCGACACCAAAAAAATCAGAAAACTTCTCAATTTTGATAATCTCGTCGGCTACCCGGAAGCTTCTATATGGCTCACTCTTGCCGCGTTCACACACGGCAATCGTCCGGAAACCTTCATCTTTCGCCCCTTTGAGAATCTGGAGAGCCGAGTGGCTTCCAAGGGTCGCAATGGTATAGTCGGAAACGCTCGCCATGAATTTATAAAGCTAGAAAATGATATTTCTGCGATTATACAAAAAATTTGACTAAATGTCGAGAGAAAATATTTTCAGTTCTTCAGCAGTCTGGAAGCTTTCGTGGCCATGTGGAGCCCCTCTTCCGTGTGGAAGACGAGAGTTCTGAATTTTATGAAAGGGAAAAATTTTGCGATGTCGCGCCGCAAATAAGTGGCGTTTTCACCAATGCCTCCGGTGAAAACAGCTGCATCCAGACCGCCGAGAACGGCGATGTATGAGCCAATCTGCATCGCGATGCGGTAGATGAATACGTCATAGGCGAGCCGAGTCGCGGTATTTCCCTTGAGATTGCCCGCGTGAATGTCCCGCATATCGCCAGATATTTCCGATAGTCCCTTGAGGCCCGATTCGTGATTCAACAGATCGATCACTTTTTCACCGGTGATCTTGAGTTTTCTTGAGAGATAGGGGACGAGTGCCGGATCGATATTTCCCGACCTCGTACCCATGGGGATGCCTTCAAGCGGGGTAAAACCCATACTCGTATCCACCGCTTTCCCGTTGAGAGAGGCTGTAATGCTGCATCCGTTTCCCAGATGACAGCTGATAATTTTTGGTTTCCGATTGAAGAGACCTTTTATTTTTTTCATTGCGAGTGTCGTGACGTATTCGTGACTGATGCCGTGAAATCCGTACTTCCTCACGCCAAAGCGCCTGTACCATGAGAGTGGAACTGGGTAGAGATGCGCATGTTTTGGAAGATCGTGATAGAAACCCGTATCGAAGACGGCGATTTGCGGTATACCCTTGAAGATTTTTTGAGCCGCCTTGATTCCTTCGATGTTCGGGGGATTGTGGAGGGGGGCGAGGGCAGAGAGCTTTTCGAGTTCTCGTAGAATTTTTGGCGTGATGATAGTCGGTTCAAAGTAGCGCTCTCCTCCGTGCACGACGCGGTGTACAACCGCTTCAATTTTTTGATTACCGAAAATTTTTTGGCTGAAGAGGATTTCCGTTGTGAGGGCGACTGCCTCCTGAAGAGTCCTGATTTTTGGTTTTGTGCTCAGCTTCTTTTTGCCCGATTCCATCCGGAATTCACAGATTTTTTGTCCAAGGCGATCAACGATCGAGGAGAAGAGAATTTTTGACTTTTTGGTATCGATGAGTTCGCACTTGAGACTTGATGAACCGGCGTTGAGAGCGAGGATGAGCATATTTTTTCTGCGTAAAAATGTAATTATGGTATAGTTTCGCAGGCAGTGATGGCGGCCGTATGGACGATATCCATCCAACTGCAGCCGCGGGACAGATCATTTACGGGCTTTCGCAGGCCCTGGAGGATAGGTCCGATGGCGCTTGCTTTTGCGAGACGTTCACAGAGTTTATAGCCGATATTGGCGCTGTTCAGGTCCGGAAAAATGAGAATGTTTGCTTCACCGGCAAGAGGCGAGTCCGGAAATTTTCTTTTTGCAACCTCCGGAACAATTGCGGCATCCACCTGGATTTCTCCCTCCATGATGAGGTCGGGACGACGATCCTGTGCGATGGCGGCCGCCTCGCGGATACGGGCAAGGGAGCCGTCTTTTGATGATCCATGGGTCGAGAATGAGAGGAAAGCGATTCGCGGTTCGATGCCGAATTTTTTTGCCGTTTCCGCCGTATCGATGGCGATGTCGGCGAGATCGTGGGCGTCCGGCGAGACGATGACTGAGCAGTCGGCGAAGAGCATGAGGCGTTTTTTCATGACCATGAAAAAGACCCCCGAGACTTTGTGAAATTTTTCTTTTGTACCGATGATTTGAAAGATAGGCATGAGGAAGTCGTTCGAGTGGGAATTTGCACCCGAAACCATGCCGTCAACTTCTCCGAAATGAACCATCATGCAGCCGATATAGTCGTTCAATTTCAGCCATTTTTCCGCTTCCGATAGAGTCATGCCTTTTGTTTTTCGCAGAGCATAAAGTTCTTTTGCATACTTTTTCATGCGGGTGCTATTGTCCGGAGACAACGGATCGAACACTTCGAAACGATCGGTTGAAATTTTCATTTTTTTCCTGTTTCCAATCAACACCGGCTCCACGATGCCGTGCTCTTTCAGGTAGATGACCGCCCTGAGGGTTCGCGGGTCGTCCGTTTCGGCAAAGACGATCCGTCTGCGGTTTTTTTGAGCTTTCGCGATGATTGAGGCGAGGAGGTTTTTCACTTCGTCAATTGTACCATACCGAGTTTTTTCTTGATACTTCGGAACCGGTAAGGGATGTCGAACTGCAGCATCATTTTTGCAGTGAGCTTCACGAACTCCGCAGCGGTGAGCGGAATTGTTTTGCATTCGATTTGGCCCTTCATGATGGCGTCATGGATGGATGCCCAGTTTTTTTCCGCAGGTACGAGTGAAAAATTCTGATCGAACCACGGGAGTATATGATTGTCGGATGTGGCGATAAGCGGCTTGCGGTAGAGCTTTGCGATGTTTTCCGCTTTTGCATTGAACATGTTGAATTTTTTCGCGTGAAACCATGAGTACTCGATGGCATCGAAGAGGTTGATATTTTCCGTGAGTTTTTCGCCGAGGCAGAATCCGCGGGGATAGTAGGGGTGCGGAGCGACAATGAGCGAGTGGGGATGGTGTTTTTTGTAACGTGCGAGATCGTAGAAAGTTTCTATATCTTCCGCTTCTTTCGAAGCGTTGATGATGAGGACGTGTCTGCGCTCCACGGTTTTTTCGATTCCCGGTATGAGCAGAATTTCACGATCTTCTGCGTATTTTTTGATGTCTTCATTGAAGTACCATTGATCATGGTGAGTGATTGATACGGCGTCATAATTTTTTTGTGCGGCGAAATCGAGCATTTCGTATGCCGTGTGTTTTGGCTTGTCTGTGGGATCGTCATGGGTATGGACGTGGAGCTGGATTTTGAGGGGTTTCATGGTTTTATGAATCAGGAAATACTGGAAATGAAACCCTACTTCTTGAATTCGGACTGCAGATCGTTTACCGCATCGATGAGATTTTCGGTTTTTTTAATTTTTCGATCAATGCTCTCACGTGTCTGATCAATGCTTTTCTTCACCTCTTCCGTTTTTTTCTTCACGTTCTGGGCGCTCTTCAGGAAATCACCCTTGATCTGATCAATGAGTTCACATCCCGAAAAAACAAGCATGACTGCCGTCGCCAGCGCCACGAGTTTGATTTTTTGAGCAGGTTTCATGGGGACATCCTACCATTTTTATTTTTCATTGGGAAGCGGAGGGGCTTACACGGTACCGACATTTTGCGTTGTCAGTTCCATGCAGTCCCCCTCCTTTTACATTTCGTCCTTGATTAGCCTGCCGCCAGCATTATCTGTCGGTGCAGACGGCAGAATCTATTTCAGACGGAACGTGCTCCCGGCCCAGCAAGTCAGACGTATCTCTCGTCTAACCACCGGACGTTTTGGCACCCCCTTTCACTCCATGACTGTTACGGAGCTAAAGGGGTGCAGGTTTAGTTGATGGTCGAGGTGGGCTTGTTGCCGACCCGAACCTCCCCATTCGGCTGAATGGTCATCACCTTCAAGTTCGCGATGCCATTGCCCTCGAAGATGAGATTAACCTCGCCATTCTTTGAAGGCATGCACTTCAGCGCCCGGATGATGATCGTCACCATATCGTCCTGCGGATCCTTTCCCACGTACTCGATCTGCACCATCCCATTGAAGAGATAGGCGCTGAAAAAGCGCGTGCGACCGTTCTTCGCTTCATTTTCCTTGATGCTCAGCATGCCCTCGGAGTTCACGCAGAGAGTGTTTCCACGCGCCACCTGTTCGGCCGTGAGGATCTGCGTCCTGCTGGCCGTCAGTTCCAGGGCCTTGATCTCGGGGCCGTGCTTGCGCATCGAACGCCGACCATTGCGGGACGTGTAGCCACCGGGACCCGGCCTCCTGGTCTTTTCGAATGCCGAATTCGTGTGCATCTCTTTACCTTCTTACTGCCTACCACCGCGGAGTTGCGATGATGTTTGTGGCAGCGTCTTGAGTAGAGCTTTTCGACGACTTGTCGAGGTCCTCTACAGGGCGACCATTCCGTAGACACTTTCGTCATGGTTACACGGCATGTGCCGGCTCCGTTGACAATGTGTACGCGGGCAACTGGAGAAGACGCAACATGGCGTGACTCTCTCAAAAAAGAGTACTGCTTCCCCAAGTGTCCACGTACACTTTTTTGGTTGCCAAGAAGGGCAATGACTGAAAGTGACGTTTTTTTAAGTAAAAATAGATTCTACCTGATTTTAAGGAACTGGAGCAGCTTTGACCAGCTTCAAAAAGCTTGTGAAAAAAACTGACCGAGAATCGTTGTACCATGATCCGCTTTAGTTGTCAAAAGTAATTTTTATGTTAAAAATCGATTTGGAGCTGATGTACCTAGGGCAGAGCTGCAAAAGCGCCAAATATACCATTCGACACGATGTGAACCGGTATAAGGATGTCTTCATCTTCGACCGTATCGCCTGTTTGACGCATGAGATGTCGTCGGATGTAGTGCATGTGTTGACGAAATCCAGTGACACCAACATCTGCTTTTTGTAACCAACGATAGTGGCCGTGCTCAAGCACATGTGCGTGTTCAAATGGAAGATATGCACGTATGTTTTTTGGCATAGTGAAGAGATCAGTTGATCCTCTGAATGTTGTATTTCCATAGGCGTAAGCCATTTCTTTTTTATCTTCATGTTTCGCGACACTCTCTCCATGCATTACCGTCATAGGCAAAGTCATTCCCGAAGTGATGCCAAAAGTTTGGAAAGGCAGTGAAATTCCATATGGCAAAGCATTCGTAAGGTTTCTTATGAGTTCATGCGAATCGAAGTCTTGCGCTTCTTCATATGGTCGAAAAATTCTCAATTGATATGCCATGATTTCCTTCGTACTTCCATCAATGCCAAACTCCAGATGCGATGAGTGCGAATGAGGATATATGCCACTTTCTATTACATTTCGATAGAGAGTTACGGCTCGTGAAAGATGCTCCAGGTGAGGATCGTTCATATATCCCGGAGTAACCCAGCTCGTCAAACTCTCTCCTGGCATTCGAAATCTGCTCATTGTTGCTACATCGAGTATCCGACCCGATGAATCTGCGAAGTAGGTGTTTATCCATGTCTTTGGGCTGAAAAGTCCATCGCCCCAAGTTGGAACCTGTTCTTCGATGCGATATATACCTTTTCTATGGGGGTGCTCTATGATCGAGCCGCGATGTTCTCCGTGATATGTTTGGACCAGGATTCCTATTTTCCCGTCGAATGGTTGTCCGGACTCATATTCTGCAAAATCTTTTACTGCTTTACTTTTTGCCGATGTATGAGCATTTTCAATGGCTCTTCGAAGTTGTTCACGGGTACGAACGATCTGCGTTCTGAGCACATCAACAAGTCCTGTGGTATCGAGGGCATGACAACCGCGGACTATTTTTTCAGAGTCGAAGTTAATGGATTCCACAAAGGTTTCTCTATCTTCATCAGGGGCAAGATAATGACTTTTTGGCAGATGCCTGCGAAGATTCGGATGCTTATCGAAAAGATAGGCGTGAACTCCGCCCTTACTTCCGCCTCGCTGATCGAGATAATTTTGAGCCTCAATGTTGTCGTAGACGAGATTTGGCTTGATCATGGGGTGTTTTTTGGCTTCCCAGCGTAACATAGAGTTTAAGGCGGGTCAAAGCTTTTTTCCTGCTTTATCATACACTTGTACCATGATCGTCGCCGTATTGATACGCCATTTTTGCTTCAGAAACTTATTCGTCAATAAATGTACCCATTGGTCTTGCACAAAACGATGACTGTCGAGCGATGGAAGGCTTTTCCTTTTTATCGTCGGATTTTGATGATTGCGAATGAAATTTCCAGACTGAGGGATTTTGTACGCGAAAATGCAGAGGCTCCGGTAGTGCGCGAAACTCTTGAGCGGGCGATGGAACTCGCGGATTTAACCATTGAAACTTGCGATGGAAATGTGCGTTATGAACTGCTTCGATGGCGCGAGATGTTGAGTCTTGTTTACGTCGGGATGGATTATTTGTCGCAGGAAGTTGAGTTTTTGGAGCAGCTCTATCAAACCTTGATGTTTTTTCGCGAGAATCGGGAGCGGCTTATTGATTTGCGAAGCTCAAGCGCCTCAGAGTTTCCCCTTTACCCAGTGCCCAAACTACTTCGAAGACGCCGGGGGAGAATTGTTCGCCGGTCAGGATGGCGCGGACGGGCCAGAACACCTGTCCGTTTTTGACAGCGAGTTTAGCGACCACGCCGATAAGGACACTCTTGATATTTTCCTCGCTCCAATCTGATTCCCGGAGTTGGGAGAGGGCTGAAATGGCCTCCGGAAGGACCAATTTCACCGTCTGCGCATCGACTTTCATCTTTTCATTGTACACAATTTCCGGTTTGAAGGACGGAGCTTCAAAGTAAAATTGTATGTAATCGTTTACCTTTTTTGGATCCTGGAGAATTTTCTCTTCGGTCGTTTTGAGCGCACGAGAGAGGAGTTCAGCATTTTTTTCGTAGCCGGCATCGAGGTAGCTGTTGCATTGTTCAAGCAGTAACGATGTTCGCCGTGACGGATTGCAATCCACTTCTTCAAGAAATTTTCTTCGTCGCCATTGCCAGTTGAACCAGTCGAGTTTTTCGAGGTTGAAGATGGCGCCGGATTTGTGGACGTTTTCGAGCGAGAAGGCCTCGATGAGTTCTTCGAGAGAGTAAATTTCTTTCTCGATACCTTTTCCCGGATGCCAGCCGAGGAAGGCGATGAAGTTGATAATGGCTTCCTTCAGGTATCCTTTCTTGATGTATTCTTCCACGGAAACATCACCCTGGCGCTTGCTGAGCTTGGTTCGGTCGGGGTTCAGCAGGAGGGGGATGTGCGCATACTCCGGCGGCGTCCAGCCGAATGACTGATAGAGCCAGATGTGTTTTGGGGTGGATGGAAGCCACTCTTCGCCGCGAATGACGTGCGTGATTTCCATGTCGTGGTCATCGACGACGTTTGCGAGGTGGTACGTCGGGAAGCCATCGGACTTCACGAGCACCTGATCGTCAATGGTCTTCGAGTCGAATCGTACCTTGCCTCGAATGTGATCGTCGATGATGAGCATGCCTTCGGGAATGAGCTGCCGGATCACGTAGGGTGTTTTCGCTTCGAGTTTTTCCCTGATTTCTTCCTTCGAGAGCTTGAGACAGCGCCGATCGTACATGGGCGCTTCATGGCGGGACTCCTGACGTTTGCGCATTTCGTCCAATTCTTCCGGCGTGCAGAAACATTGGTAGGCCTGCCCTTTCTCGAGGAGTTCCCTGGAGGCAGTCTCATATTTATCGTTTCGCTGGGATTGAACATATGGTCCGTGCGGACCGTCTTTCCCCGGACCTTCGTCGTAGTCGAGTCCGACCCAGTGGAGCGTATCGATGAGATTTTCCATGGCCCCTTCTACGAAACGTTTCTGATCGGTATCTTCGATGCGCAGCAGGAATTTTCCGCCGTGTTTTCGCGCAAAAAGAAATGCATAAAGGGCTGTACGAAGCCCTCCTACATGGAGGTAGCCTGTGGGAGATGGAGCGAAGCGGGTACGAACGGACATGGCTCTATTCAAGAGGAATTGAAGCCGTTTGGCAAGGCAGAATCTTTTATAGTATACTGCTCACCGTGGCAAGAAAACGAAAAAACGCTTCAGGACTTGGCATCGTTGGCCGCGAGAGGCGCGGAAGGAGTTCTTCGTCCAGAAAGGGGAGAGGCGCGAAGAGTCCTTTGGCGTTCGAGGTGAAGTCAACCGTTGCGCGTGATATTTCCGCGACCTTCTATTTCGTCTTGGCCGCGGTTACGGTTTTGAGTCTTCAGGGAAATTTCGGCATCGTCGGGGATAGGCTCGTTGGTCTCTTCAAGCCTATCCTCGGAGTCGGCATCTACGCTATTCCCCTCATGTTCGCCGTCATTTCTGTTGCACTCTTTTTTTCCAAAACGATCGAGTTCGGTATGGCGAGAGTCATCGGCATGACGACCATGCTCATTTCGTTCCTGAGTATCGTTCACCTGTCGGTTGGCGTTGATGAACTTTACTCTGCAGCGAGTAGTGGTCGCTACGGGGGCTATATTGGATTTGTAACGAATTTTGTTTTTCGCGAAATGCTGAAGATCGGTCATATCGGAGCAACCCTCGTCTTTGTTGCGATGTTTCTCGTAGGCCTGATGCTCGCCGGAGAACTTTCCTTGAGTCAGATTTTCGCCTTCTTCAAGCAGAGTTTGGCACTTAAAAAAATAAAAGTGGAGACGAGTGAAGAGGAGGAAGATGAGGGTGTGGACAGCGAAGGCGAACTTCCCGAGCTCTTCATCCGTAAAAACCAAATCGACGATAACGCTCTTCAGGAGCTCGCCAGACAGGTGGTGAGTGGAGCCTACTCGAAGAAACAGGAGGAGGAAGATGTGAAAACTCTCGGGGTTGAGATGAATGAGCATCGTCCGGAAGAGGATGTCGTATTGAAAGAAGTTAAGCCGGAGAAATCCGAAAAGATTGAGGTGGATGAGGAGACCGGAGAGATTCTTGAAACGAGTGAAGACGGATCGGGTAATGAGGCCGATCAGGAAATTCAGGAAGAAGAGGTTTTCTTCTGGGAGTTTCCTTCTCTTGATTTATTGCTTCCCGGAGCGAAGAGCGGCAAGATCGATGAAAATTTATTACGGGAAAATGCGGAAAAAATCCGCAATAAGTTCAAGCAGTTCGATATTGATGTGCAGATGCATGAGGTGAATGTCGGACCGACCGTGGTGCAGTATACTCTTCGGCCGCATGAAGGGGTGAAGCTTTCTAAAATCACGAATTTGAAGAACGATATCGCGCTTGCCCTTGCGGCGAAATCGATCCGTATCGAGGCGCCCATTCCGGGCAAGTCGCTCGTGGGAATTGAGATTCCAAGCGAGAAGCGCACGGTCGTGCGTTTGCGTGAAATTCTTGAGAGCAAGGAATTTTCCGAGATTGATTCAAATTTGCGTTTTCCGATCGGCCGCGATGTTTCCGGTAAGCCCGTCGTTGGAGATCTTACTTCCATGCCGCACCTGCTCATTGCCGGCAGTACCGGTTCGGGAAAATCGGTTGGGATGAATACCCTGCTGCTGTCTTTGATTTACCAGAATTCTCCGGAGGAACTGAAGCTCATCATGGTCGATCCGAAACGTGTCGAGCTCGATCTTTACAATGGCATTCCGCATCTGCTCACGCCGGTTATTACCGAGCCGGAAAAGGCTGCCATTAGCCTCCGCTGGACAGTCGCCGAGATGACGAGGCGATACAAGCTCTTGAGCGCCGCGCGCCAGCGAAATATCACCGACTACATGAATGCATTGAAGCCTGAAGATGTCGCTGAACGCCTCCCGAAGATCGTGGTCGTGATTGATGAGTTGGCTGATCTCATGATGACGGCAAAAAATGAAGTCGAGGCCTCGATTTGCCGTATAGCGCAGATGGCCCGTGCGGTTGGAATACACCTCGTCATCGCTACGCAGCGGCCGAGCGTCGATGTTATTACGGGCCTGATCAAGGCCAATATTCCTTCGAGAATTTCTTTTGCGGTGAGTTCACAGATTGATTCGAGGACGATTCTTGATACCATCGGCGCTGAAGATCTCCTCGGAAGGGGGGATATGCTCTACCTTCCGGGCGGTATGGCGAAGCCGCTCCGCGTGCAGGGTATTTATGTTTCTACTGAAGAGATCGAGAAGGTGACCAATCATGCGAAAATTACCATGCCTCCGCAGTATGACGATTCTGTTACTTCGAGGAAAGTTGCCGATGAGCCGGTGATGGGTGTGCCGGAGTCGCAATTTGCAACTGATGAAACTATGGATGATGATACGATGGTGAAGGAGGCGATAAGGCTTGTCATTGAGAGCCGCAAGGCTTCGGCAAGTTTGCTGCAACGCCGCCTCAAGGTGGGGTATGCGCGCGCGGCACGCCTCCTCGATGTGATGGAGGAGCGCGGCTACATCGGTCCGTCTCAGGGCGCCAAGGCGCGCGAAATTTATGTGAATGACGTGCCGGCGGATGCTCCGGAGGAGATTTAGCTTGATGTCATGACTCTCATGAAGCACCATATTCTCGTCACCGGCGGGGCCGGATACGTAGGTTCCCATGCGGTTCGGGCGCTTTTGCGTCATGGATACGAAGTTACCGTGGTTGATAATCTCAAACGCGGACATCTCGATTTTGTTCATCCTGATGCGAATTTCTTTGAATGCGACATCGGAGATACCGCTCTCATGCGCGATATTTTGCAGCAGAATGTGGATAGCAGTACCCCGATATCGGCTGTGATGCATTTTGCGGGACGAATCGAGGCGGGCCTATCTTCGAAGGAACGGGACGATTTTTATTACAATAATGTTGTCTGCGGTGAGCGGCTGCTAAGGGTGTGTGAAGAATTTTCTGTGAAGTATTTTATTTTTTCTTCCACGGCGGCCGTATATGGTGAACCGGAAGAAGTTCCCATCCGTGAAGATGCATTGCTGCGTCCGGTGAATTACTACGGCATGACGAAGCTCGAATTCGAAAAACGGCTTGAGACTGAAATAATGAAGGATGATCGCGATTTTCATTATGTCGCCCTACGGTACTTCAATGCCGCAGGATCAAGCGATAGTGGCGAGATAGGTGAGGCGCATCTGAACGAAACCCATCTCATTCCACGGGTTTTGCGCGTTGCCAAGGGTACTGCGAAGCGGGTAGAGCTCTATGGCGTCGATTATCCCACGAGAGATGGTACGTGCGTGCGCGATTACATTCATGTGGAGGATCTCGTTGACGCCCATGTTCTTGCACTCCAGTACCTCTTCGATGGAGGAAAGAGCGGTGTTTTTAATCTTGGGAATGGTGAGGGCTTTACGGTGAAGGAGGTTATTGATACCGCGAAAAAAATAACCGGCGTGGATTTTCCTGTCATAGAAGAGCCGCGCCGCGAAGGAGATCCGGCCACTTTGGTTGCCGATAGTGCGAAGGCGCGTGAGAGTCTCAAGTGGAATCCCAAGCGGACAGGCTTGTCTGAAATCGTCGAATCGGCTTGGAAGTGGGAGCGGCATCGAAGCTGATTTTGCCTCTATCATGGAAAAATTGACTATTGCCCGCTTTCCGGTTTAAAATGCACGCCCCCATATTCATTTTCTTTTTTTTATGAGTGAGGCAAAAAATTTTCCTGAAGATGTAAATTTTACCGTTCTACCTTTTCCTCATGATGTAGTTCAAAACCATCCCGAAAAAGTGGCGGAAATTCTTTCCAGAGAATCGGCAATGCGACAGCCTATCGTTGTTACTGATCGTTTTGATGATTTTTTGGAAATCGATTCGCGGGTTTCTCATCTTGCAATGGGGAATCTGGAGTCTCCATTCACTCCATCTGAACTTGCCGCTATGACGAGCGAACGTGCATTTCGATTGATGGTTGAAGGTTTTGAGTCTTCAGATTTTAAAAATGAACTCCAAAAACAGCACGTCCCCATCGTTACTGGAATCCCTTCGGTTCAGGGACACCATTTTGGTTTTATTGACCTTGATAGTCGGGCGGCCATCGTTGCCGCAACTCTCACTGCCCTTGGTGCCAATGCCGAAAAAATACGCATTAAAATTTTTGGAGAAGTCCCCGGCGTTTTTTCTGCCGATCCACGAATTGTGTCTGACGTAAGAATGTATGCGAGAATGAGTTTTGCTGAAGCGCTTGAGCTCTCTACCCTTGACGGCCCGCGCGCCTTCAGTTCGGGCGGTCTCATGGGCGTGGATCAACGCGGAGTTCAGATCCAGGTTCGCAGTATTCATGATTTCGATAATAAAGGAACCCGGGTTCTCGAGAGACTCGACGGCGACACGCAAGGAGTACGTTTCATCAGTGGTCGCCGACATCAATTTCTTTTTACGGTCGGCTGCGGAAGAATGGCTCATTCAAGCGGGATAGCAAGCCTTGTTCTCAACGCCTGTGCCGAGCTCGATGTTTCCGTGAATGCTACAGCGGGTGTTGGTTCAACGTTTGTTTTTTCTATTGACCAGGATCATCCCCGACGGGATGAGCTTGAAAGCAGGCTTGAGCAAATTGGAGATGTCGCCGTGCAGCAAAACCTTGCTCTCATTTGTTCTATTGGAACGGGCATGAAACAGAAGAACGGACTGGCGTCACGGTTGACCGGTATTCTTGCCGGCGCCGGTGTCAATATTGAAGAAATTACCACCTCAGCCGATCGCATTGTTGCTTTTTTTGTTCAGGATGATCAATACGAGGATGCTATCAACGTTCTTCATCGTGAGATGATTGAGCGGGAAGAGGTCGGACGCTAATAATGTCGTATGCTGCCTCTATTCCTGACCGTGGCATTTCTTGTATTTTTTCCCGCTTCCACAGGGGCATGGATCGTTTCGGCCGGTAACCGGTTCATTTTTAACCGCGTGCGATGATACAACAATCGGCTGGCCTGTTGTACCTCCAAGCACCGATTCAATCTGATCTTCGTTGGTGATCATTTTTTTCTGCTGCTGAAGAGCATTTTCTCTCGCCCCTTGATCAGCGATCTCTATTCTGAAGAGCGTATTCACCGTGCCGAAGCGAATATCGGCGAGCAGCTTTTCGAAGGCCCTGTATCCTTCGGATTTGTACTCGATGAGCGGATCGCGCTGTGCGTAGCCGCGCAGTGAAATTGCCTCTCTAATTCCGGCCATGTTCTCGATGTGAGACATCCAGAGATCGTCAATAATGCGCAACGAAATGCCGCGTTCGACGTTCCGCATCACTTCCGGTGAAGGAAATTTTTTCTCACGTTCGTCATATTGCGTAAAAATATGCTCTTTGATTTTTCCGGTAAGCTCTGTAGCGTCTGAAATTTGTGCGATTTCGTCGAGGGTAAGTTTTTTTTCATTTCCTGTTACGGCATCTATTTCCGCTGCGATTTTTTCAAGATCCCATTCTTTTCTTTCCCGTCCGGAAGTATTGTTCGCTACGATCATCGCCGCCACTTCCGCAATGCTCAGGAAAATATCATCCTTGATGTTTTGACTTAGAAGAACTTTTCTTCTCCGGCTGTACATGATTTCACGGTGAATGTTCATGACGTCGTCGTACTGGACGAGGTGTTTGCGAATGTCGAAGTGATGACCTTCCACTTTTTTCTGGGCGCCTTCGATGGCTCTGCTGATGAGTCCATTTTCGATCGGCATGTCGTCGGGGATGTTCATCACGTTCATCATTTTCTGCACGCGCTCCGAGCCGAAAAGACGCATGAGATCATCTTCCATTGAAACGAAAAATTGGCTTGTACCAGGGTCTCCCTGACGACCCGATCGTCCGCGGAGCTGATTATCGATGCGGCGCGACTCGTGCCGTTCGGTACCGAGAACGAAGAGTCCGCCCAAGTCCGTAACTCCGGACCCGAGTTTGATGTCCGTACCGCGCCCGGCCATGTTGGTGGCAATGGTAACCGCACCCCGCTGTCCCGCGTTTTTCACTATTTCCGCTTCTCTGGCGTGATTCTTGGCATTCAATACATTGTGGGGCACTCCTTCCATTTGGAGAAGTTTGCTGAGGAGTTCGGATTGTTCGACCGAAATCGTGCCGACAAGTACCGGCTGTCCTTTTTCGTGAAGGTCTTTTATTTTGCTTACCGCTGCCATGAACTTGCCCTTCCTATTTTTGAAAATGGCGTCGGGCATGTCCACTCTTGCAACCGACCGGTGCGTTGGAATCGTAATAGTTTCCAGACCGTAGATTTGCAGAAATTCTTCCGCTTCAGTCGCGGCCGTACCCGTCATACCGGCGAGTTTCCTGAAGAGACGGAAGAAATTTTGGAGCGTGACGGTTGCGAGCGTGCGACTCTCCCGTTTGATTTCTACGCCTTCTTTGGCTTCGATGGCCTGATGGAGCCCGTCCGAGTAGCGGCGCCCGGCCATGAGACGACCCGTGAATTCATCGACGATGATGATTTCTCCGTCTTTCACGACATAATCGACGTCATTCTTGAAGGCGGCATGGGCTTTGAGCGCTTGTTCAAGGTGGTGCACTTCCGTGAAGCCCGCATCGGTGTAGATGTTTTCCACATCGAGTAATTTTTCAATTTTTGCGATACCGGCGTCCGTGAGGAAGGCCGTTTTCACTTTTTCATCGATGAGATAATCGATCTGGGGTTCCAGTTGGCGCACGAGCTGTGCGTATTTCGTATATTTACTGGTAGATTCTTCCGCCGGTGCCGAAATGATGAGGGGGGTTCTCGCTTCGTCGATGAGAATCGAATCGACTTCATCGATGATGGCGTAGTTGAGACCGCGTTGCACCATGTATTCTTTGCTGGAGGCCATGTTGTCGCGCAGGTAGTCGAAGCCAAATTCATTGTTGGTTCCATAGATAATATCGCATTCGTATGCGGTTTTTTTCTCCTCGTAATCCTGTCCATGGTGAATCGATCCCACCGACAGCCCCAGAAACTTGTACAATCCCCCCATCCACTCCGAGTCACGCTGAGCGAGGTATTCATTCACGGTAACGACCCATACGCCTTTTCCAGAGAGGGCGTTGAGGTAAACGGCCAGTGTCGAGACGAGCGTTTTTCCTTCACCCGTTTTCATTTCTGCGATTTTTCCTTTGTGAAGTACCGCTGCACCTATGAGCTGTACGTCAAAGGGAACCATATCCCACTCGATTTCGTTGCTGCATACGCTCCACTTCCGTCCGCAGAGTCGGCGGCATGCGGATTTTACCAGTCCAAATGCCTCGGGAAGCAGGACATCGAGCGGAGTTCCCTCCTCGACGCATTTCCTGAATTCTTCCGTTTTCTTCGGAAAATCTTCGTCGGATTTGAGCTCTTCTTCGTACCGTTTTTCCCACCGATTTATCTCTTCAACGAGCGGTAAAATTGATTTTATTTCCTTTTCATTCGGATCGCCCAGAATGGCGGTGATGATTTTGCGGAGCATGGTTTTTGTAAAACTTTTTAAGGAGATTGCCCGCTCATTTTACGCGCAAAAAAGCGGAAGTACAAGGCTTCTATTCGCGATATCCTCTCAATACCGCAAACACCGTTTTGAAGAGAATTTTGATGTCCAGATCGAGCGACCAGTTTTGAATGTAGTAGGTGTCGAGCCGAATTTCTTCTCTGAAGTCGAGGTCGCTGCGGCCGGAAATTTGTGAAATTCCCGTGATTCCGGGTTTAATTTCAAGAACGAATTTATCGCTTGCAGAATACTTTTCTACCTCTTCGGGAAAGTGCGGACGGGGGCCGACGAGGCTCATATTTCCGAGAAAAACATTCCAGAGCTGCGGAAGTTCGTCGATCGAAAATCTTCGGAGAAATTTTCCAACTCGCGTGATTCGCGGATCGTTTTTTATTTTCACGAGAGGGGAATTCTTGCGAAGATTATTTTCGGCGAGGGTTGTGTAGCGTTGACCGTGCGTATGGGGATACATGGTTCTGAACTTGTAAAAAGGGAATAATTTTCCGTGTTGCCCGACACGCAGTACCGGATTTCCATTGTCGAGTTTTCTGAAAAATATCGGGCCTTTTGAATCAAGTTTTATGGCGATTGCACTCATGATGAACAGGGGAGACATGGCAACCAAGCCTATTACCGAGCCTACGATGTCGAATATCCGTTTAATGATTTTTCCCCATCCATCGAGCGGAGTCGGTTTGAGTTCAATGATCGGAACGCCCTGCATGGTGGAAATTTGAATATTGGTGCGTTGTACATCGATCAGATTGGGAATGAATGAATATTTGATGTGATGTTCACGACATGTAATCAAAATTTCCTGACCTTTTTCTTCATGGTTGTCCGTCTGAATGATCTGATCCAAATTATGGCGACTGATGATTTCTCCAAGTTCCGTTTCCTTCCCAAGGTATTTTTTATCGTCGGTGAGCGGTTTTTCGCAGATATAGCCTATGTATTTGTAGTCAATGTGTTTCTGTAATTTTACAATGAAGTCCTCTGCAAAATGACCGCCACCTACGACGGCGACCCGATATTGCCCTATGCCTCTATGAAAAAGAGCCTGTTTCGTATAGTGAATTATTATCCGATCGAGCGCGAGCATGAGGGCCGTGATGATGGTTGCATACATCAGTACGAGGCGTGAAAAGGGAAATGTTCTCATGATGAAGTAGTAAGCAATGATGAACATGACCCATGAGAAGATCAGAAAAAAAAGTTTTCCAAGTTCACGTGAAAGAGCCCGCGATGTGCGCAACTCATACATCTGATTTATGGCCAGAATCACGACAAGAAGGAGGGCCGATTTTGCACTGAATATCAGAAAGTTTTGCCAACTGGGTAGTGCCGCGGCGTCAAATGACTGAATGATCCTGAATTTTAGCGCAATGAAGTGTGCGACAATCGTGAGGATAAAATCGAGTGGAACTTTGAGTACTCCGAAGAAGAGACGTATTGGTTTCATTCGCGTCTTATGGTAGGCTAAAATTTGACTTTTCGGAAGGGTACGTTATTGATTTTTTGACTTGAATCTTGCCGGCTTTTCGCCGAGAATGAAGGTGCTATCCTGCTGAACACCCGTTGTTTTAGCTTTATATCGCGATTTCCTTGACGATTGGATATAATTATCGTAGAATCTTGATCTCATCGCGGTTTTAGTTCTTAAAGAAAATAATGCCATGAAGAACGCCCCACGGTCGCCATCGAACGCTCTCGGAAATTCTCTCCTTGCCCGTCTGGCTGGAATTGCTGTTGCCGCCACTTCTCTTGATGCCGCAATGGAAACGGATGCAAAGGCGGCGGAAATGACGACGATTACGCATCAGAAAGCCATGCACTGTTTCGGCTCCGATGGCGGCGGCAGCTACGGTATGTACCCGATCGCTGTAAAAACCGTTACCACTGATGGAAAAACCACCTTGACCATTACTCCGAAGAAGACGGCATTTTTTAGTGGAACGGAAATGACATGGAATAAGTATACAGCGAGAATGTTTAGGAAGTATGTGGTGGTCAAAACGTACAATGACTTCAGTATTTACGATGCTAATAAAGAAAGTACATCAATGACATCGGGGTTTGGAAAATACAATACTCCAACATTTACCATCAAAAAGGACGATGTTCACTATGTGGAGGGTCCATCATTCGACAAGGATCGTGCCCTCATCATCGGTCCGCAGAAATTCGAGGTATACTATCCCTTCAAGGCGGATGGCAATGTGAAGTCAGAGTTCAAAGTTGGCCCCAACAATCCACTCGCCACCTCCAAACCCACAGAGGCAATCCTCGCAGCCAAGGTCATGGGAAACATGATCTGGACTCTGAGCGATAACGCCTCAGACGGCAAGACAAATCTCATCCGTTACCAGCTCAATGCCGATGACACGGTAACCCAGCTCGGAGGCGTAACGAGTCTCGGCATGACCGCAGAGATTCCCGAGCAGGATAAGAAGTCCTTCGTCACCTGCAACGATGGGAAGAAGAAGACGACGTACTTCATGGTGAGGAATGACAGCGTCAATGAACTCCTCCTCATCGACACCGAGGATCTCAAGAATACGAAGAAGCTTCCTGGAGTCTGGGACATGGCAACGGTAGATAAAGATGGCAGGTGGGAAATCCGCTCGCTGGGCGATTATGAAAACGATAAAAATGATAAGACCGTCATCGTGGATGGATACACCGGTACAACAAAGGTGCTTCTCCCGAACGTAGCTATTGATCCTCTCAATGGATACGTCTCTCTCCTTCCGGGATACAGCAACCCTACCGTGTTCATGGTGGATACCTTCGCGGATAAAGGATATATTGTTCGTCTCGATACCGCTGAGGTACTCGCCTCCAGCCCTCTCCAGCTCTTCTCAACAGAATTTTGGGAATTGGGTGGTATGGGTGGAGGAGCCTGTGTCAATAACCCGACAACCAAGGGAACGGTAGAAGTCACCAATACCACCCCAGAACCCCAACCAGAAGCAACAGAAACAGAACCCACACCAGATACCATTGACTCCTCCGATGGTGATACCGGATCAGAAACGGTCGCAGAAGCCATACCGATAGAAGATCAACCCGATGCTGCCATCACACAGGACACTGATACGGCTCCCGATGTTCTAGGAGAAGTCATGACACCAGATGTACAGCAGGATACAAAACCTGATACCAGTGAACCCGATGTTGTTGCCGGTGATACGGATGGTAGCGGAGAAGGAGATATGTCGATACAGCCTGACACAGTACCAG